>TARA_R110002126_G_scaffold10533_21_pt1 | contig 15595 bp, 15 predicted proteins | sample TARA_R110002126 | Tara Oceans TARA_R110002126 (sample SAMEA4397536) | marine metagenome | biome: Polar Biome; feature: [DCM] deep chlorophyll maximum layer (ENVO:01000326); material: water (ENVO:00002006), including particulate matter (ENVO:01000060) such as... | depth 30 m
CCGAAACGACGGTGGAACTGGGCAGCGGGCAGAGTTTCGCCATTGCCGGGCTGCTGCAGAACAACATCACCCGCGACGTGAACAAGCTTCCCGGGCTCGGCGAACTGCCCGTTCTCGGCGGACTTTTCCGGTCTGACCGGTTTCAGCGCAACGAGACCGAGCTGGTCATAATCGTGACGCCCTACATCGTGCGTCCCGTGGCTTCCAAACGCCTTTCCAGCCCGACCGACGGCCTGAAAGCCCCCAACGACACAGACCGCATATGGCGCGGCAAGACCCACAAGTCGGGCCTGCAGCATTCCCGCCAGCCCGTGCACGGGCGCGGCGCCCCCAACGGCCTCGCCGGACCTTCCGGCTTCGTGGTCGACTGAAAGGAAAAACGCTATGTCCCCCAAGCGTAGAATTTTCACCCATAGAAACCGCTACAGCGCACACACCCTGGCGTTCATCGCCGTCGTCATGATGGCCGTCGTCGCAGCCTGTGCGCCGGAGGCCTCTCACTGGTCGCCGGAGCAAAAGGTCAAACGCAACGACGTTCGCTGGGTCACCTTCGAGCACCTGGTCCGGTTCGGCGCGGCAGACACCGCCCTGAACGAAGCTGAGCGGACAAGGCTGCAACGTTTCCTGGCCCGTCACGACGCCGGATACGGCGACAAGCTACTGGTCGGGTCTCCGGGTGTTCGGACCACCGGAGACGAACTTCGCCGCGCCGGCCGCCGCGAGGCATTTGTCACCGCGGAACTCCGCGCACTTTCCCTGCCAGCCGGCCTGCTGCCCGAAACGCCGTCCCGGGAAAGCTGGGACGGATCGGTGAAGGTCGTTCTTGGGCGCTATATCGTCGTCCCGCCTGAATGCCCGGATTGGAGCAAGCGCGCCGACGGCGACTCCGCCAACCGGGTCAGCAGCAATTTCGGCTGCGCTACGGTCACCAATCTCGGCCTTATGGTCGCCAACCCTGGCGACCTCGTCCGGGGCCACAGGCCGGGCCCCGCGGATGGCGCTGTCGGGGCGCGTCGCTACAAGACCTATCGCGAAGGCGATCAGGCAAGTTCACCGGCGATTACGCCACTGGTGATCCAGTCCAGTGTCGGCGGGGGCACGCAATGAACGCCTTCGCCGCCATAAGCGAGACCGGGAACGCCTCCCTGGCAAACGAGCAGCTGGCTGCTTTTACGGCGGACCCCGAAACCCGGGCGGTCGTTCAGGCCGTCACCGAGGACCGCTGGCCGAACGCCATTCTCCAGGATGGCGGTTTGTCGGCGGCGCTCGGCGCCCTGTCCCAGAACCCGTCACCGCCGATCCTGATCGTGGATATATCGGGATCCGAAGACCCCAATGCCGGTGCCCGGTCGCTGATGGCCCTGTGCGATCCGGCGACCCGGGTTATCGCCATCGGCACGGTCAACGATATCGCCTATTACCGGCGCCTGATTGAGCTCGGTGTCAGCGACTATCTCGTCAAACCGGTCGGCCGGGAATCCGTCGCGACGGCCCTGGACAGAGATTCCCGGCCGAGAACCGCTCTGCATGCGGTAGAGGACGAAGCCGTCCGGAATACGGTATCCGTGATCGGCGTGCGGGGCGGTGTGGGCGCTACGACCCTGACGGTCAATCTGGCCTGGATTGTCGGCCATGAGCGCCAGCAGAACTGTGCGATCGTCGATCTCGATCTGCAATTCGGCACGGTTGGACTTCAGCTCGACCTCGAACCGAGCCATGGCTTGCGCGAAGCCCTCGAGAACCCGGAACGCATCGACGCGCTTTTCATCGCGAGCGCAATGGCCAATGAAGGGGAGAATCTTTTCGTTCTGAGCGCGGAAGAGCCGTTCAACGAAAGCGTGAACTATTCCGCGGCAGCCTGCGGCACCCTCCTCGAAGCGCTGCCCGTCGACCTGCACCATGTCTTTCTGGATCTGCCATCCCGCTCTGTCGTCGAAAATCCGTCACTGCTCCAGCATTCGCAGAAGATCGTTCTTGTATCGGATCTCAGCCTTGTCGGGATGCGCGACGTTTCGCGAATGTCCAAGCTCTGTGCCGAAGCGGCACCCGACGCCGCGCTGCATATCGTTCTGAACCGTGTCGGTATGGCGGCGAAGGGAGAAATACCGAAGGCGGAATTCGTCAAGGGCGCCGAACTGCCGGTAAACCATGAAATCCCGTTTGACGCGAAATTGGCGGCAATGGCGGCGACGGCCGGAAAACCTTTTCCCCAGATCGGAGGCCGGTCCGCCGTCGTCAAGACCATGCGGACCCTCGCCGACGACCTGATCCAGCCCCCCGGCGGGATGCCGCGCGCCGGCAGGGCCTCGTCGCTGCTGTCATTGCTGAAAAGGAAATCCTGATGGACGGGAATTTTTCCACCGAGGACGCAACGGCGCCGGAGAGTACCGTCGCGCTGGTCGAGGCGCTGGAAGTCGTCCGCCCGATCGTGACCGCCCGTCTCGACCCGGCCGTGGCGCGGCGGATGCCCCGGCGCGACATCGCGGGTGAAGTAGAAACCGTCGTTGGAGAAATTGCCCTGCGCGGACGTGTCGTCATCGCAGACGATATCCGCCGCGATCTGATCACCCGGCTGATCGACGAGGTCGTCGGCGACCGGACGGAGGAACCGCCCGAACCCGAAGCACTCCCGCCGTCGCCGAACGACATGTTCGAGCCGAATGTTTCGCTCGCGGACCTGAGCGCGCCGGCTCTGACGCCACCGGCGAACAAGGGCGACGCCCGTTCAGAGACGATTGAGACAGCCAAGCGGGATATCCAGCCGGTCCTGATGGAACGGATAGATGTATCCAAGGCCGGCACCCTGCCCCGCCAGGAACTTGCGACCCAGATTTCCGCCATCGTGTCGGAGATTGCGACGGAACGGAAAATCCGGCTCAACATGTCGGAACAGCGGGATCTCGTCACCATGCTGCTTAATGACATGCTGGGGCTGGGACCGCTGGAGCCCCTGCTCGCCGACGATGCCGTGACCGATATTCTGGTCAACGGTCCGAAGCAGGTTTATGTCGAGCGCAAGGGCAAGCTGGAACTGACCGACGTCGTGTTCAAGGACAACCGGCACGTCCAGAACATCGCGACCCGGATCGTGACCCGGATCGGCCGGCGGATCGATGAATCGTCGCCCCTTTGCGACGCCCGTCTCGAGGACGGCAGCCGCGTCAATATCATCATCCCGCCTTTGGCGATCGACGGGCCGTCCATCTCGATCCGTAAATTCTCGAAGAAATCGATCACACTGGACGTCATGACCGGCACCAAGAATATTTCGGCCGGCATGGCGACGGTCCTCAAAATCGCGTCGCGCAGCCGGCTTAACGTACTGATTTCGGGCGGTACCGGGTCGGGGAAGACGACATTGCTGAACGCCATGTCGCAACTGATCGATCTCGGCGAACGTATTGTCACGATCGAAGACGCGGCCGAACTTCAATTGCAGCAGCCGCATGTCGTGCGGCTCGAAACGCGTCCGGCGAATCTCGAAGGCGACGGCGAAATCACGATGCGGGACCTCGTCAAGAACTCCCTGCGGATGCGCCCCGACCGGATCATTCTCGGCGAGGTTCGCGGCTCCGAGGCGGTCGACATGCTCCAGGCAATGAATACCGGTCATGAAGGGTCGATGTGTACGGTTCATGCCAACAGGCCGCGCGAAGCGCTGACGCGGCTTGAAAACATGGTCGGAATGGCCGGTATCAACCTGCCGAGCAAGGCGGTGCGCACCCAGATCGCCGATGCAATCGACATCATCGTCCAGGTCAGCCGCATGCGGGACGGCATCCGCCGTGTCACCAGCGTAACGGAAGTCGTCGGTATGGAAGGCGACGTGATCACCACCCAGGAACTGTTCAGCTACCAGTTCGAGGGCGAGGACGCGAACGGGATGCTGATCGGCAGCTTCGTCCCCGGCGGATTGCGGCCGCACTTCACGCCGAAGGCAGAATATTTCAATCTCGACAAACCGCTGCTCGAGGCAATCGGGTAATGGCGCCGCTTCAGGATATCGGCGGGGTCGTTCTCGTCGCCGCGTTGATTGCGGCGGCAATCGTGATGCTCCTGATGGCCCAGCTGTCGCATTCCCGCGCCCTGCGGCAGTTGCGCGGGCGGATATCGAGCGTCCAGGCCCGCGTCGCCCAGTCTGACGACACCATTGCGGCAACCGATGTCAGGCTGGAACAGGGCGGAAAATACCCGGGACTAGAAGCGCTTGCCCGCAGGGTGATACCCCGCCCGGCGCTTCTGCGTCAGCGGCTGGATCAGACCGGTCTTAAAATGGGAATCGGACAATACGCGTTGATCTGCCTCGGCACCGGACTGGCATTCACGCTAATCCGGGCGTTCGCCTTCGAACTCCCGCTGACGCTTTCGCTTCTGCTCGGCATCGTCAGCGGTCTCGGGCTGCCGCATATCGTTGTCGGCATCCTGATTTCGCGGCGTGTGAAAAAATTTCTCGGCGATTTCCCGGAAGCAATCGACCTTATCATTCGCGGTCTCCGGTCCGGCCTGCCGGTGCCGGAATCGATCCGCATCGTCGGACAGGAAATCGGCGGCCCGGTGGGCACCGAATTCGCGCTCATTTCCGACCGGGTCAGGTTCGGAGAACCCCTCGAAGACGCGCTATGGGACGCCGCGGGACGGATCAATCAGCCCGATTTCAAGTTTTTCGTGGTGTCCCTGGCTGTACAGCGCGAAACCGGCGGCAACCTCGCAGAGACGCTTGAAAATCTGTCGGAAATTCTGCGCAAGCGGCGGCAGATGAAGCTGAAGATCAAGGCCATGTCGTCGGAGGCGCGCGCCAGCGCAATGATCCTGGGCTCGCTGCCGTTTCTGATGTTCGCGATCATGTTCGCGATCAATAGCGGCTACGTGATGACGCTGTTCAGCGACCCGCGCGGGCTGGCCATGGTCGGATTCGCCTTCGCCTGTCTCGCGGTCGGCGTCGGGGTGATGTGGAAAATGGTGAGGTTCGAAATATGAACGTCTTCGATTACCTGCCCGCGGATTCCCCGATTGAGGGATATATCGTCGCGATGGCGGCGCTCACCGCGCTGGCCAATGCCTATCTCGTCTATCGTGTGATGCTGGTGCGAGATCCGCTCGGCCCCCGTCTCAAGGCAATGAAACAGCGGCGCGAAACGCTGCGTGCCGATTTGTCGGCGCCGCGCCGCCGGGCCCCGCGCGACCGCAGCATGGGATTCATGAAAGACGTCGTCGGACGCCTGAACCTGCTGAAAACACGGGAAGCGAAGAAGGCATCGGATCGTCTGTTGCAGGCGGGCTACCGGTCGCCCGACGCCGTCACGGTGTACTTTTTCCTGAAACTCGCTTTGCCCTTCGCCTTCGGGGCCAGCGCGCTTATTGCGATCTACATCGTCAAACTGGTCGAGCTCGAAGGAATGCTGCGGATGCTGGTCTGCATGGGCGCCGTCGTGATCGGCGCCTACGGGCCGGAACTCTACCTGAAGAACGCGATCTCCAAGCGCAAGGCGCGGCTGCAAAAAGGGCTTCCCGATGCGCTCGACCTGCTGGTGATCTGCGCCGAAGCGGGACAAAGCCTGGACGGCGCCCTGACCCGCGTCGCGCGGGAGCTGGGACATTCGTTCCCAGATATATCGGACGAGCTTGCCCTGACGGCCATGGAGCTCGGCCTTCTGCCCGAACGGCGAGAAGCCCTCGACAACCTGAATCGGCGTACCGACCTGCCCGGAATCCGCGGCGTCGTGAACACGCTGTTGCAGACGGAAAAATACGGCACGCCCCTCGCTCAGTCGCTGCGCGTCCTGTCGGGAGAATTCCGTAACGAACGCATGATGAAAGCGGAGGAGAAAGCGGCACGCCTTCCCGCGACCATGACGGTCCCGATGATCATCTTCATCCTGCCGCCGCTCTTTGTCGTTCTGATCGGTCCGGCGGTCGTCCGCGTTATCGACCTGATGAAGGGATTCTAGTTTTGGGCATTCGGAACACGACTTTGCGAACGCACGGCCGGACGCATACGCACGGCGCCGTTATGCGCGCCGATCGCGCGAATCGTCTGGCGGCTGTCGTTCAGTGCCCGCAGCGTTGCGTAGAAGGCGAGGTTCTGCCGAACCGACGCCTCGTCGAGATCCATGCGCGCCGTTTCGGCTGCGGCCGCCGTTTCCCCGGCCATGCCATAGGCGAGCGCGAGGTTCAGCCGGTTGCGCGGTTGCGCCCGCGGACTGGCGGCAGATTTGCGCAACACGCGAATGGCTTCGTCATGATGGCCGGATACCGACAACGACAGCCCGAGATTGTTCTGAAGGTTCAGGTCACCGGCGCTGATATCGAGTCCCGTCCGGTAATACGCCTGCGCAGCACCATGGTCGCCGAGCAGGTCGTAGGCGACACCGATCGCGTTATAAACCCGGCCGCTTTCCTCCAGCTTGAGCGCGGCTTCGAGATGACTGAGCGCCGCCTGGGGCTGGTTCAGCGCAATAAGCGCCTTGGCCTTGCCGATATGGGCCCCGGGGCTGTTTCCGCCCCTGACCGCCTTGTCGAACACCGCCACGGCCTCGTCGAATTCGCCGATCCGGAGCAACGCCTCGCCGAGCCGTTCCGTAACTTCCGCGTTCAGGGGATCGGCCTTATGGGCATTGCGGTACATCTGAATGGCGCTTGCCATGTCGCCCGCCGCCGCCGTCGCATCGGCGATCCGCATAAGTGCGTTGACGCGACCGCTTTCAGGTTTGTCCTCCACATGATCCGAGGGACGCGTCTGAAATATGCCGTCGAACGGCCCGCCGGCACACCCGGCGACCGTTACCGTAATCGCGACGGCCATAGCGGTCTGTTTGAACATGATTCCTACCCTGATCGAAAAGATCAATGTTCTTAGGACTTTAGAGATGTGTGCTTACCAGAACGTAAAGGACCCGGTCCGACCGCCCCCAAAACGCCGCAGATTCAGCATCTGGCGGCGCCTGCGGCAGTGCCGGCGCGGCGTCACGGCGATCGAATTCGCCGTCGTGGCCCCCGCGGTATTCCTGACCGTTGCCGGTGTGATCGAGCTTGCGCTGGTCATGTTCGTCTCGACCCTGTCCGAAGGTGGATTGCGGGAAGCATCCCGTTTCTCGATAACCGGGTTTATTCCCCCCGGAATGACCCGCGAGGAACGCATTCTGCAGATCCTGGGCGAACATACCATCGGCCTGGTGGACATGGACGAGGCTACCGTCGAATACAAGGTCTATCCGTCCTTCGACGATATCGGCAAACCGGAGCCGTTTACCGACAACGCGCCGGCAAACGGATCGTACGATGCCGGCGAGGCGTTCCAGGACATAAACGGCAACGGTCAATGGGATTCCGACATGGGCGCTGCCGGACTGGGCGGCCCCGGCGATATCGTTCTCTATACGATCGAATTCGACTGGGAACTCATGACCCCTCTTGTCTCGCCGTTCGTTGGCACCAATGGGAAACTGACGATGAAGTCCAGCGTGGCAGTGAAAAACGAGCCTTTTGACGTTCCCCCGCCCCCCGGAGGAGGAGCCTGATGTTTGCAAAATTCGCCCGGAAATTCAGGGAATTTCGCGACGACCGCAGCGGGGCGTCCCTCATCGAGCTTGGATTTGCGATGCCGGTGCTGCTGATGCTTCTTCTCGGCGGCGTTGAGATCGCACGCTACGTGCTCCTTCACCAGAAACTCGACCGGGTATCGTCTTCGATTGCCGATCTCGTCTCCCAGGCGGAACTCGTCTCCGTCGCGGATCTGCAGAATATCTTCGATGCAGCCCAGTTCGTCGCCAAGCCTTTCGATCTGCCGGCATTGGGCACCGTCATCGTGTCATCGATCACCAATCCGCTTGGCGGTGCAGGCACAAAAGTAAACTGGCAACAATCCGGTGCCGGCAATATCCCCGCAACAAGCCAGGTCGGCGCGCCCGGCGGGGCGGCGACTTTACCGGCCGGGTTCGTTCTCGCCGACGGACAGACAATCATCATGGCCGAGGTCTTCTTCGACTATGAGCCATGGATTCTGGGGGATTTTACCAGCGCCAACCAGATATATCACCGGGCCCTGTTCCGTCCGCGCTATGGCGGACTGACGACGCTAAGCCCGTGATATTAATCGTCGTTTAACAGGTATCGCGGACGCTGGGGCTATAGTGCCGATAATGGTGCGGAATTCTGGAGATACCTCCAAGGGTAGGATGAACAAAATGAGCGACGTCTACGGGCAGTTGACCCAGATGATCGAACGTCTGCATCGGCGGATGCTCGACGTCATCAGATACGAACTGGAACAGGCGGGCGTTTCCGATATCAATCCGGCCCAGGCCCTGATGCTGAATAAAATCGAGGGCCGAGAAGTTGCGCTGCGGGATATCATAGAGCGCGGTTACTATATCGGTTCGAACGCATCGTACAATATCAAGCAGCTTGTCGAGGCCGGCTACGTCAATCAGAAACGGTCGGACCACGACAAGCGCTCGGCAAAGGTTTCGCTTACAGAAAAGGGCGAAGAACTCTGTAAAAAAATGGGCGATTTCAACGCTGCCCAGGCGAAGCGACTGGCCGGCGACAAAGAAACAGCCGAAAAGCTGAACACCTCTATCGAAATGCTTCGCAACCTGGAGCACGGCTGGTCCGAATATCTTCGATACGGGCCTGCCTGAAGCGTGCAGATCGCGCCCATATTTCGGCCTGTCAGCCCTTAACACACTGATATTGATGAATAACCCTATCGCGGTTGCATTGCCCGCCCGCCCCAACTACGTTTTTGCCGGGCAGCGCGACAGGCTGCTGTATCTTTTTTATGCGGGATCGTTTCTGACGGTCCGAACAGGGTTGCCGATGAACGTTTCCAAAGAACAAAGCCGTCCCGAAGACATGTCTGCGGCTTCGAGCGCCCTTGTCTCGTTCACCGATCTCGACCCGCCGCTGGAGGATTTTCAGACGGCTGTTCTGACCGGGCTGTCGCGGCCCCAGAAAGAGCTTCCCTGCAAGTTTTTCTACGATGAGCAGGGGTCCCGCCTGTTCGACCAGATATGCGAACTCGAGGAGTACTATCCGACACGCACCGAAATCGGCATTCTCGAAGACCGGCTCGGCGAAATTGCCGAACTTATCGGCCGCGGCGCCCACCTGGTGGAACTGGGCAGCGGCGCGAGCGTAAAGATCAGGACGCTGCTGAACGCCCTGCCCGACCTTGCGCAATACACTGCCGTCGATATTTCCCGCGACTTCCTGCTGCAGAGCGCCATCACGCTGGCCGAAGACTATCCGGGGCTCGACGTGGCCGCCGTGTGCGCGGATTACACGTCGACGTTCGAAATTCCGCCCCCCCGGAACCGGCAGAGTTCCCGCACCGTCGCGTTTTTCCCGGGCTCGACGATCGGAAACTTCACGCCGGCCGCCGCAACCGCCTTTCTTACCCGGCTCCGCTCCGCCCTTAAACGGGGCGACGGGCTTCTGGTCGGTGTCGATCTGAAAAAGGATATTTCGGTGTTACGTGCGGCCTATAACGATGCCGAAGGCGTTACCAGTGCCTTCAATCTCAATCTTCTGTCCCGAATCAACCGGGAACTCGATGCCGATTTCGACGTGGGCTCCTTCCGCCATGAGGCGGTGTATTTCGAAGACCCGGGCCGGATCGAGATGCATCTTGTCAGCAATCGCCAACAATCTGTTTCGGTAGGCGACAAAACCTTTTCGTTCGCGGAAGACGAACATATTCACACCGAAAATTCCCACAAATATTCGATCGAAGGGTTCCGGGCGCTCTGCGCCGAAAGCGGATTTTTACCGGTCGCCTCGTGGACAGACAGCAAATCGCTGTTTAGCGTTCATTACTTCACGGCCGATTGACGACGGCTGCATCAGGGGGCGATCAAGAGCATCGGATACGGCGAATGAAAATCGATATTATCGTCGATACGATCTGCCCATGGTGCTACGTGGGTAAAAAACGTTTCGAGAAAGCATTGTCGATCCGTCCGCAACCGGGCCTCGAAGTTGGCTGGCGGGCCTTCCAGTTGAATCCGCGGATGCCCGAAGACGGTATGAGCCGTAGGGACTATGTCGCCGAAAAATTCGGTGGAATGGACCGGGCCGACGCCATCCATGGCAGCCTCGTCCAGGCCGGTCTCGAAGAAGGCATCGAATTCGACTTCAGCAAGATCGACAGGACCCCGAACACGGTCCATTCCCACAGGCTGGTGCGATACGCGGCCGGGTTCGGCGTTCAGACGCCGGTCGTCAATGCGGTCTTCGATGCCTATTTCCTCGACGGTCTGGATATCGGCGATCCCGGGATTCTCGCCGATATCGCAGAAACGGCCGGTCTCGAACATGCGTCGACGCTGGCCTTTCTCGAAAGCGATGAGGACACCGAAATCATCCTGGCGGAAGACGAACTGGCCCGCCGGCTCGGCGTCAACGGGGTGCCCTGTTTCATCATCGACCGGAAATACGCGGTGTCCGGCGCGCAGTCGCCCGAAGTACTGGTTCAGGTCTTCGATCTTGCAAACCAGGAAAGCTCGCCGGATTTCTCAAAATAACGACAACTGTCGATATTTTTTACAATTGGACTCTCAAATAAAGACTTTTGTTCGGCGAATGGTAAAAATCAGCGGGTTATAGAACTGGCACGCATTTTGCATGGTACGTGCCGTTATGAATTGCACGAACCGAAAGAGTAGAGTGTCATGAGCGTAGTAGCGTATACCCAGCCCGTCGATATGTCGTCCTACCGGAGCGGACTTCCCCAGTCGGTCGATCCCCTGGCGCATCTTTATAATCTCGAACGCGAGATGGAAAACGCCGAACGGCGCACCGCATCGATGATCGATGAACTCGCCCGTCGTCTGGACAGCCTGGAAATGAAGGTCTCGACGGTAAGCGAAAACCTCGAAGGCGTGAACCGCGAACTCGAGCAAAAGGTGGTTGCGCTGGCGCGCCGGGTGAATTCTATCGAGAACGGCACCCCCAACTGAATCACATCCCGTGACCGCATCCGGATAGGCCCCTCCCTATTCGGGTACGGCCAGTTGAGATGCGTCTCTGATCACGTAAAATCGGATCGTTTCGTCGCGTCCGCGAACTTCCGCTTCGTGTCCGTCGAAATGCGATGTCACCGCACCGGCATGGGCCGCCACGTCTTCTGAAAAGATCAGCTGCGCGCCGAATTCCTTGGTCATCGATTCAAGGCGGCTTGCCGTGTTTACACTGTCGCCGATCGCCGTCAGGCCCGTCGCCGTTCCATAACCCATTTCGCCGATGATTGCGGCGCCCGAATGGATACCGATACCGATCCGCAGCGGTTCATCCAGTTCGTCCTTGAGCTGATCGTTGAGGTCGGCGAGCTTTTTCGACATTTCTTTTGCCGCCCGCATCGCCTGGCGGGCGCCCTCTTTCGCATCGGTTTTGGTTCCGAACAGGGCCATAACCCCGTCACCGATAAACTTGTCGAGATGACCGCCTGCCTGTTCGACGGCTTCGCCCATATGGGCGAAATACCGGTTGAGAACGAACACAACGTCGTAGGGAAGTTTCTTCTCCGAAAACTGCGTGAACGACCGCAAATCCGCGAACAGGATTGAAATTTCGCGCTCCTGCCCGGCGAGGTCAGGGCTCCGACGCCGGGAATCCCGCACGGATGCCGTTGGCGGCAACAGCGGTACGATAGATATATCCCCCGTTGCTATCGCCTGGCAGGCAAGACGCACATGCGGCGGCGCGCCGACGCGCTCCAGCACCCGCATTTCTTCGGAACTTGCAGAAGACAGGTTTTCCTCGCCGGAAAGAACCCGCACCCGGCAGGTAGAACACCGCCCCCGTCCGCCGCATACCGACGCATGAGCGATCCCGTTCAGCATGCTTATTTCGAGAATGCTGAGTCCACCGGGGTTACGCACCACCCGGTCGTTCGGATATTCGACCGAGATCAGGCCACGCTGCCGTTCAACCAGCCACCGCACAAGTCGGGCCACCATCGCCGCCGCGATCAATACGCCGACAAAGACCTTGATCCAGAAGGCAGTGTCGTAAAGTGCCGCAACTTGCTGATTGCTGGGCCACTGGATCGCCCGGTTGGCTTCGCGAAGCCATTCCCGGTTCTCCGCCAGGGCAAGAACCTCCTTGCCGGCAACGTAGTATCCGAACCATGCCGTAACCGGCAGCAGGATCGCGATAGCAAACAGCAGGGGCGCCGCCGTCCGGAACCACGGTTTGAGACGTAACCAGAAATAAAGGCCGAAACAGCCATGTATCCATGTTGCGACGATCCCGAGCGTTTGCCAGTACACCGCGTTATCGAGATATTTCCACTGCGACAAAAGCACATAGGCATAATTGTCATTCGTGCCCGCAATCTGATACGCGCCACGGGTTCCGACGATATGCAGCGCCAGCAACAGCGGAATCGAAAACCCGAATATGACCTGAAACGCTTCTCCCGGCGTCATCCGAAGCGACCGCCGGACATAAAGCGCCCAGACGGCCAGCAACAGATGGATAATCAGAGATCCGTACAGGGCAACGGAACCGAGGTCATTGCGCCAGACCAGGGTAAACCACTCCCTGCCCGCCTCCATGGCGGACAGGGAGTGAATTCCCAGCGAATGATTAATCAGGTGCCCGGCGACGAAGGCGAACAGGATCAACCCTGTCGTTAGTCTGATACTGCCGATCATGGGCTTCCCGCGTCGGGCTTTTTTCGTCAGCCCTGTTTGGCGGCCCGGGCCTTCGCAGCATCGATCGCTTCTTTCAGCGATTCATATTCGTCGCAATCGGTCCCGCAGATTTCTTCGAGCTTCGACAGTTGCTGTTCCGCACCCGCCATATTGCCAAGCTCGACATATGCCTGACCGAGATATTCGTTGGCGCCCTTGTGCTCCGCTTCGAGCGAAAGTGCTTTCTTGTAGTAGGAAACCCCGCGGGAATAGTCGCCAAGCTTGCGATGGCTGAAGCCGAGATAATTCAACGCATCCGGGTGGCGCGGCTTTTCGTCGATAACCATATTCAGCAGGCTGATCGCCTTGCGGTAATCCTTTGCCTCCACAGCGCGTACCGCGCTCCGGTAGTTATCTTTAACGCTGGGCTTGGACGACGTATCGTCGCTGCTCGACCCTGCCGCATACGATACAGCCGGGCTCATTGCCAGAAGCGCTGCGCCGAAAATCAATGTGCAGACTTTTTTCATGGTAATCCTCATCATCCTTGGTTCAAGGCAGAACACGTGCTCTGCATGCCGGGTAAACACGTTAAAGGATATTTTATTCCGCTTAGCCAGTTTTAAAATGTGTGATGTCGATCACATCTTCGTCCGACAGTTCCCGGGCAAAAACCGGAGCGCAACGATAGCCGATGTCTTTTTTAGCGAATAAGTTGCCCTATATATCGCGCCGCGTCTTGTCGAACGCTGTTGAAACGCCCATGTTCCCAACATGTCGATAAACGATAACGATGCGCCTCCCCCCGCCGAAGCAGAAATTCCGCCCTCCAAGCGCCGAAAGAGCCGTTTCCGTACGCATATGCGTGGATATTTTCTAGCGGGCGTACTCGTTACCGCGCCGATCGGCATTACGTTTTACATATCCTGGCTGCTGGTCCGCTGGGTGGATTCGCAGGTCACCCCCCTGCTGCCGCCTGCCTATAACCCGGAAACCTATCTTCCTTTCGCTATCCCGGGACTTGGCCTGGTCATTGTATTTATTGTTTTGACCTTTATCGGCTGGTCGACCGCCGGATTGCTCGGACGTCTCTGGATGAGGGTCAGCGAGCATTTTCTCGGCAGGATGCCGGTCATTCGCAGCGTCTATGGCGCCGTAAAGCAGATCATCGAGACAATCCTCAAGCAGCAATCGACCGCGTTTCGCGATGTCGTGCTGTTCGAGTACCCCCGGCGGGGAAGCTGGGCTATCGGGTTCATAACCGGTCAGACACAGGGCGAAGTCCAGAATCTGACAACCGACGATGTCGTGAACGTGTTCCTGCCGACGACGCCCAACCCGACCTCGGGATACCTGCTTTTCATTCCCCGGAAAGACCTCGTCATTCTTGAGATGACGGTCGAGGAAGGCATCAAGATGGTCGTTTCCGGTGGGATCGTTACCCCACCCGACAGGCGATCCGCCGAAGCCAAGAAAGAGAAAAAGGTCGGCCCGGCAAACGGAGATTCCAAAACCGTTCCGTATACTTCCGACGGTACCGCCCAATAATCAACCCGACAGCGCCGTTTTCACAACCGCGTCACGTTCGAACAGATACAGCAGCATCTTAAGCGCCTTCCCGCGATCGGATGTCAACTCGGGGTCACGTTCAAGAATGAGCCGTGCGTCATCCCGGGCAACCCCGATAAGTTCCGCATGGGCGCTCAGGTCGGCCATACGGAATTGCGGCAGCCCGCTTTGCTTTGTCCCCAGCACTTCCCCGGCCCCGCGGAGCCGAAGGTCTTCTTCCGCTATGACGAACCCGTCATCGGTTTCGCGCATGACCTTCAGACGGGCCTTGGCGGTCGCTGTGAGGGGTTCGCCATAGAGCAGCAGGCAGGACGATCTGTCCGCGCCACGTCCGACGCGCCCGCGCAATTGATGAAGCTGAGACAGTCCGAAACGTTCGGCCTGCTCGATCACCATGATCGTGGCCTCCGGCACATCGACACCTACCTCAATCACCGTCGTCGCCACCAGAATATCGATCTCGCCGGCGGCAAACTTCGCCATTACCGCATCTTTTTCCGCCGCTTTCAGCTTGCCGTGGATGAGGCCGACACGATCGCCGAAGCGCTGCGCGAGGGCGGCATGTCGCTCGGTCGCGGCGGCGAGATCGACAAGTTCGGAATCGTCGACGAGTGGACAAACCCAGTATGCCCGGGCGCCGTTGGGAATAGCGCTGCGCAAGCGGTCCACGACGTCCTCCAGCCGCGACAGCGGCAGAACCCGGGTTTCGATCGGTTTCCGTCCCGCCGGCTTTTCCGTCAGGCGCGACGTTTCAAGATCGCCATAGGCCGTCATCATCAGGGTCCGGGGGATCGGCGTTGCGGTCATGACAAGAATGTCTGCAGCCACTCCCTTGCCCGCCAGTGCGAGCCGCTGATGCACGCCGAAGCGATGCTGTTCGTCGACGACGACGAGCGCCAGGTCCCTGAACTGCACATCGTCCTGGAACAGGGCATGGGTGCCGATGGCAATCGACGTGTCCCCCCCGGTCAACCCGTTCACCAGTGTTTCGCGTTTTTTGCCCTTATCGCGGCCGGTAATCAGAACGGTCCGGACGCCGATCGCATCCGCGAGCGGCGCGATGGTCGCATAATGCTGACGCGCCAGTATTTCGGTCGGCGCCATCAGCGCCGCCTGCGCCCCCTCTTCCACCGCAGCGAGCATCGCCATCAGGGCAACAACCGTCTTTCCGCTGCCGACATCGCCCTGCAGCAGCCGGATCATGCGCAGTTCGGATTTCATGTCGGCTGAAATCTCGGACAACGCCTGAAGCTGTGAACCGGTGAGCTTGAACGGCAAAGCCTCTTCAAGCTGCGCCTGCAACCGGCCGTCGCCGGCGATCGCACGGCCCGCCCGTTTCCGCTGCCGGCGACGTACGATCAACAGGGCAAGCTGATTGGCGAGGAGCTCGT
>TARA_R110002126_G_scaffold19043_3_pt1 | contig 15579 bp, 16 predicted proteins | sample TARA_R110002126 | Tara Oceans TARA_R110002126 (sample SAMEA4397536) | marine metagenome | biome: Polar Biome; feature: [DCM] deep chlorophyll maximum layer (ENVO:01000326); material: water (ENVO:00002006), including particulate matter (ENVO:01000060) such as... | depth 30 m
GTTCTTAGAGCAGTTTGGCCAGAATAAAACTATTGCAAACCAAATGGCTAAGTCATTACGAAGAGCAATGTCAAGAGGAAGCGCTAAAGACAAAGAGTTAATTGCGTTGGCTGAACAAGCCATTACTTCTTATGACGGTAATGTTGCCCCAGAAGAATTCTTGGCTGAGATCTCTGGAGAATTAACTTCAGTATATAGGGAGTTAACCCCTACTGGAAAACGAGATTTTACCAGAGGCTTAGTTGCTTTCATAGACAACCTATTAAAGAGGGTGGGGATAACTAATTTATCTGAGTTTAGAGAGCAATTAGATTCAGAGCGAGATGTAATAAACTTTTTGAATAAGTTTAACCGAGCATTCAATCAAGGAATTAGTGGATCAGAATTTGAAATTGTTGACGCGGTGGAACAAGAGGCTCCTACAGAGACTCGTCAAAAAGAAACTCTTCCTCCCGATGCAACCCCTGATGAACTTGCTAGGTTCGAGAAAGACGCCCCTGCTAGAAAGGCTAAGGCTAAAAAGGAAGCCGCTGAAAAGAAAAGAAAAGAGACTGAGTCTAAAGAAAGAGAGCAGGCTGAAGACGATCTTAAAAAACAAAAACAAACCAAAGAACTTGAAGACTTACAAAGAGAAGATGACATTCGATCAGGAAAGATTGAGGACTTTGTGGAAAGAGAGACGCAACTGGAAGATGAAATTGACGGAGCGACAGGTGTCATAGCAGAGACCAGACAAAAAGTAGAAGGAGCGTTACCTCGTAGAAAAATAAATATGCAGGCAGAGTCTACCGTTGTTAAGCGTAGCGAGTCCTGGAAGGAACTTATCTCTAGGGACCCAAGTGATTTTGCAGGAGAGGTAATTATTACCACACCTTCAGATCGAATGGCTGTGGCTAAGTATGTATTTTCAGACGGGACTACTTTAGATCTTAAAGGAGGGTTTGGATATGCTCAAGAGGTTGGCTTACCCTGGGCCTCGGCTACTGAGACTGCTTTAAATAAGTGGATGAAGAAGGTAAATGCTCAGATTAAAGAAAAAGGTTACGCATATCTGGCCCCTACAATCATGAGTGAAGATTCTCACTCTTCTAACTTTCAATTTTTATTATCAGGACTGGGCGAAGTAAGATCTGCCATTAAAGATGGTAAGGCAACAGAGGCTGACGTAAGAGCGAAGTTAGAAAGTATTAGTGAGATGTATGTAGGCAAGGCTCCTGATAAGTTCAAGGAGGATGAAGACGGAAAACGCATTAAGGATAAAGACGGAAATGATATACTGGTTAAAAAGGGAGAGTTGTTTTACTTGCCTGATTTTACTGATGTATTAAAAGAAAAAAATATAAACAAAGTCCTGGACAAGTTGCCAAAAATATTTGCTGTAGGTAAAGCATCTTTTGTGGCTAGGAAAAACTTTATTGGTAGACTCTTAGGTCCAACAGGAAGTAAGGCAAAAAATCCAAAGCCAGGTATCAAAGGAGTCCTTGCAGGATCGGAGTTAGTTAAAAAGACAATGGACCCTACACTTGTTGATGTGCCACGAGGTTATATACCAGGTCTAATAAGAATAACAGAGCCTTTGACGGCTGTAGAAACTACCGCGAAAGACGGGTTTGAATTTCATGAATCATACCCTTGGACGGCTAAGACACCTTCAGGAAAGGGTGTAGAATTTATTCCATTTACCGAAGGAATAAGCATGACTGAATTAGAGGAGGGCAGTGTAAACTTTGATGACATTCTAAAAGAGTTCAAGGGGAACGAAGAAAAAGCATTGAGTTCTTTCTTTTCTAAAATGGGTATGGCTTCTGCCGCAGGATCTCAACAAGTTCGTATTGTAGATCAGGCAATAGTAGAGGAAGAAAACCTCAACAGAGAAAAAATTAAAGTAGCAGAAACTCGTCAAAGCAAAGCCAAAGAAGAATATAAAAAAGTTACTGGTGACGTAAGATTTGGATCTAGTATTTTTGAAACCTTTGATACCTTTAGAGATAATTTCTTGAGCGAGTTTACAAGACGGTCAGAAAACCTAAGCACCAAATTTGTAGATAAATATTATCCTGTAGTAAAGTTTCAAAGAGACTTTGCCAAAAGAACTGGCAGGGAGATTGACATATCTCAAGATGTAATCAATGCACTTACACTAGCGGATAGCAAGACGGCTGCTGAACTAGCAGATTTTCAAAAGCAGCGTGAAGAATTAGCAGATGCAATTAAAGATTCAGGAGCAACCATAGAAGACTTTGGTAATCTAGTTTATGCAATACATGCGCCAGAGGCTAATGCTGTTGGCCTAAAAGCCAACAAGAAAAACGGTGAATCATCTAGTGGTATGTCAAACGAAGTTGCTTTGGGCTACTTGGAGCAGTACAATTTGACTCTAGATGACCTTCAAAGCATGGAGTCTTTAGAGGACGCATTAGTATCCAGGGGTAAAGAAAAGATATGGGATGTTTTAAGTAAGGTCTATCAGATTACGGAAGACAACAGACAAACTTTGATGAGTTCAGGATTGGCTACTGGTTTGGCACAAGCCAAGACCGTTACAAGAGACGGAAAGAAAATATATCAGATCCTAGATGGGGAAGACTCTAGCGTAGTATTAAAAGAGTTTAAAACTTTAGGTCCTAGAAACAGAGCGTTAAATAAATTAAACGCATGGAACAGGGGCTATAAGTTTTATATACCACTAAAAGGTTTTGCTCCTGTGGAAGTACAACTTGGCGTAGATCAAGATCATTTTACAGAGTATCAATCTAAAAAAGAAAAACTCCAAGAGCAAATAGAAGTACGAGAAGGAAGAGGAAAAAGTACAGAAGTTAAAAGTCCTTTGGTTAGAATGAGAGAGGGTCGAGAAACTATAGCAGAGAATCCTATGATTCAAGCATTAAGTGATCGTGCTCATACTATTGTGAAGGCGGAAAAGAACCGTACTATGCAACGTCTGTATGATCTGGTTTCAGATCCTGCTAATGAGAAATCTATGGATGGATTTGCCACTTCTTTTAAATTCAACCCCAATAACACGGCATTAAAAAAAGATGTCTTTGACAATCCTACCCGTATTACAGTATGGAAAAATGGAGAGAGATATGTTTTAGACTTTAACGATAAGGTCGGCACAAAGAGAGAAGGAGAAGGTGGCAGGCGTATTGTTGCCGCACTCGACGGCTCTAATGTTACGTCTTTAAATTCTTTTGTAAAAGGCATGGGTGTACTCAACAGGCTTATGAGTAGCACCATTACAATGATGGATCCTGAATTCGTACTAAGAAACTTTACCAGAGATATACAGGCAGCACTCGTCAATCTCCAGGGTCAAGATGCTCAAGCCATCATGGACAAAGGAGACAAAGGGGCTGGAGTTAAAGGAGTAATGGCTAACCTAATGCCTGCGTTTAGAGCAATAAGAACTCAAGAGGTAACTAAGAAAGGTGCAGCAAATATTTTTAAAGGATATGGCAAACGTAAAGCAAAGATGGATGCTCGTCAAGAAGTAGTATCTAAATACTACGACGAGTTTAAAGCAATGGGTGCGAAGACTGCATGGTTCATGCCTCCCTCTGTAAAAGAAATTGTTGCAGACATGGAGAAGGCACTACCCAATGACAACAAACCTAGCAAAGTTGCTAAGGGAGCAAGTGCTGTTAATCAAGCGCAGAAGGCTATGTTTAAAGTTATCGAAGGGTATAACTCTTCTGTTGAGAATGCGGTACGTTTAGCGGCATACACTACAGCCAGGGAGAGAGGCGTGTCTGCGGAGAAGGCGGCAGAGTTAGCAAAAAATCTAACTGTAAACTTTAATAGGTCTGGATCTGCGGGTTCTTTTTATAATAGTCTATATCTATTTATGAACGCATCTGTTCAAGGATCAGCCACAATTCTGAGGGTTCTTGATCCTACTTCTGTAAAGGTTCTTCAGAAGGATAAGTTTGGTGTATTGAATCCTATTGGATTAAAATTAAACAGACCTCAACAGATTGCCACTTCAATGGCGGCCTTCGGGGCAATGACGGCTCTATTAAATCAGATGATGTGGTCCGATGAAGAAGAAGATGGTCGTACAGTATATGAGAAGTTGCCGTCTTGGGAAAAACAAACTAACTATGTTATAGTCGCAGGAGATAAAGTTTTTAAAATTCCACTACCATATGGTTACAATGCTTTTTATTACGCAGGTGTCGCTGCTGCTGAAGCAGCCATGGGAATTCAAAGACCAGGCGAGGCGTTATCTAGCACGGTGGGTGCTACCATTGGAGCGTTCTCTCCTGTTAACTTCCCTCAGTCAGAGTCTCAATTAACCTTTATGGCAAAGACCCTGGTTCCATCAGGGATGAGATGGTTCACTGACCTTATGTTTAATGAAGATTACTTTGGCTCTACAATATATAATGAACCTAACGCATACGACAAATCACCATTACCGATGTCTTCAGATTCTAGAAAAGAAACAACTGCAATATCTAAAATGATGGCAAGAGGTATTAATAAATTTGGTGGTGACTACGATAGGAAAGGAACTTTTGATATTCCTGCTGAAGCATTTGACTACATTGCGACTTACTTTTTAGGAGGTGTCGGCAAATTTATAAAGAGATCTAACATAACAGGCAAGGCATTAGCCACAGCCGTATCTAAGACCGAGGCAGATGATCCTTTAAACTATGTACAGAATTTATCTAAGAACTTAGATGTCCAGGCAAAGCAAGTTCCGTTCCTACGGGTGTTTGTTTCATCGCCAAATCAGTATGCTGACTTCGAAACTTTTACAGATTTTGAGAAAGTAATAGACACGATGAAAGACAGAAAGGGATTGTCGGACGCTATGTTTAAGGACTACCAAGTTTTAAGTAAGGCTCTTAAATTCACTCAAAAGAGAGCGCGAGTATATGGTAATGACATAAAAAAAGTTAAGTCGGCTATAGACAAAGGGGCTACGACATACAAAGGAAGGAATATAGAAGACCTTTTAAATGATTTGTACGAGGCAAGGTCTGCTGAACAGGTTAAATTCAATAGAGAAATGTTGAAAGACAAGTACAAAGACTTTATGGCAGAGTATAGAAAGCCATTGGTTACTGTTGACAGGGATGTAGTAGATCAGTACAATCGCTTGACAGATTAAGTCTCACTAACGCATTGGTATAATTAGTGTATTACCTTTGTAGTATGGGATTCACAGATATTTTTAAAGACGATAATGACATCAATGAAAAGTCCGTAGTTGGATTTATTTCATTTGCCATTATGATTTTGGTGATGTTAATTGACATCATAACAGGATGGTGTGGGAAGGACTTAGTAGTTAATGAGTTCATCTATAACAGTTTCCTATTTATTACATTGGGGTGCTTTGGCATCTCTGGATTAGAAAAATTCTCACAAAAAAAATGAGAAAAAAATCACCTATAGATATGTTAGATTCGTTTGGAGAAGATAGAGTAATGGGAATTAGTATTAAGTCTCTTGTTGCGATAGGAATGACTGTAGCGGTAGCGGCCTCTGGTTATACTATGATGAATAATCAGATAGAAATCGCTAAGACTTTACCCGAACCACCTGTTTCTGCTGAGATGTTTCGGCTCCAGACAGAGATAATTGATAACGCGATTCTTGAAACGAAGGCCGATATTGAAAATATAAACTCTAGCCTTAAAAAAATTGACGAAAGATTATACAATTTGTCCAGGAAATGAAATGTTCTGTACTAAGTGTAATACTTTTCTTAACTTTGTTGTTGATATGTTTAACAACAGGCTGTAGTACACAATGGCATCTCCAGAGAGCGATCAAGAAAGACCCAACAATTCTAGTTCAGGATACCGTAGTTGTCTTGGACACGGTTGTGACAAACCCGACTGCTGTATTGGATACGGTCACCATCTCAAAAGTAGATACAATAGAGATCGTAAAGAACAACTTCCGAGTAAAGATTATGCGGAGTTACGACACCCTTATAATCGATGGAGGTTGTGAGTCCGATACCATAGTGAGGACGGTTGAAGTTCCTATAGAAAAAATAGTGTACCACGAAAGAGAAAAATGGTATCACAAATTATATAAGTGGTCGTTCTTCCTCTTGCTCTTTGGTCTCGGTGCTGAAGGTCTTAGAAGAATCTTTAGATTCAGTTAACCACATTCTCTTGTAGTATAGTTCTTCAATCCAGTCCATAGAACCTAAGCAAAGTTTCAGCAGCGGTTGGACGAATCTTTTCTATAGTCATCTTCTCCTGGTTTACATCTAAGGCATAGCCAATGAGCATGGACTCATTGACTTCCTTAATCTTTTGTATGGCCTTAGGGTCTTTAATCGGTAACTTCTCACCAACCTTTAGGTCTACAATGCGCTGAGATAACGGATCATTATTGATCAGTTCTTCTAACTCTACCTTACTGGACATGCTCCTGTATCACAATCTGCTAGTTCAATATCTTCCATATTCAATTGACCAATGCTTACGATAGGTGTTGTCTTTGACTTCATGTCTAGGTATGTTGCCTCGTCTATCTCTTCGAAGGGGGCCTGGGCAAAGCCGTGATCGTTGTGTAATAAAAACGATACAGTCTTTACGTTAATGTAATTAACACTTAACCAATCCTTGATACCTTCTAATTCTTCTAGCCTATAGTAAATGGTTACAGACACAGCGTTATCGCTCCACTCTCTCTGAAGTCTTTGTATAACTCCTAACTGATCAACCGCGCTGAGGTCACTGGCTACCATAGTTCTTGATGGGAACCTGCAAGGAAATGAAACAACCATAGTCTGATGGTCTTCGGTTCCGTCAAAGTTTTGAACGTACTCTACATCGAAGCCGTTGCCGCGAGCAACATCAATCAAAGGTGAATTACTGGCCATCCTTATACGACGTATAAAGAACGTACTGTATCCTGGGTGTGCTCCTGGAGTAACTCCCGCAAGTAAAGACAATGTCCCCGACGGCTTCACCGTCGTTAACTTAATGGATCTATTCCATCCTTTGATATCAGAATACTCCTGGTCATACTTACGCAAGTATAGATATGTATCAGACAGCCATGACCTTTGTTCGTCACTAGCCTGAAGATACCCAGTCACTCCAATTCCCATCCTCATATTCTTATGTACGATGGCTTCTGTTTCTTTCAATGAACACTTAATAGATAGGCTGTGCTTTGATATCCTGTATAGGTATGTAGCAACCTTCTTTAATTCTTCTTCGTTCTCTATGTTGGGTAGGTAGATCTCTGACAAACAACAAGTCTCCTTGTCGGCCAATGATTGTTCAGCGCATGGATTAAAGCCCATTACATCTGGGTCAGGGTATTGATACTCTCCTGTCCTTCCCATCTTTCTTGCTGTAGCGAGATTGATAAGACCATACGGCTCACCATTCCCTTTGTATCCTTCCCAGAACTCTTCAGGTAATGTGTCAGTATCGTCACAGGCTACTGAGTTATTACTCATGGCTCTCCAGTTGGGTATGTTTCCAAGGTCCCAACGCTTTGCTCTTAAATATTCTAGGTCATCATGATCACCGATAGCAATCTGAGCAGATCGCCTTACGTTACCAGAGACTACAACCATACCTATGATGTTCATTACATCTAATGCATCCACAGACCGTAGTCTTTTTCCTGAACGAGTATTCAATACTTCATTGATCAAGGTCATTCCTTTTGCTAGGTCTTCTGCTCCTGAGGCAATACCACCGAATCCTTTGATTAAAGATCCCTTAGCGCGTATTAAGTGAGTAGCATAGGTGAATGACTCTCCTGTTACAAAGGACGCCTCTAGCGTCCGCTTTAATAACTCAACCCATCCTTCCCTGCTGTCAGGAACAATGAAGTCTGCATCGTTTACATCTGCACGAACAACTTTAACTTTTCTTTTGACCTTGGGAAGTTGATACACATGCTCTCTCTGAATGTTGTAACCTACACCCGAACCTAGCATAAGCATTTCAAAAGCCCATGTGAAAGGTCGTATTGGCTCATCGATAACTGTGAACGCACAATTCTGCAATGATGGCAGACCTAATGTGTCCACTGTCTTGGTACCTAACTGCCATAAGAACCGTCCTGCTACCGTTCCTTTAAGGTTCATCATGTACCCCTTAAATTCTTCTACTTCTTGTTCATTAAATCCACAATCCAATTGCTTATTTGCCGCCTGCATTATTCTATCTACTGTGTCTTCCCATTCTTCTGTCTGTCCTTTCGTTGTAGGTCTGGCATAGGTACGTTTATAAGTGACGTATCCTACTTCACCCCAAGGAATGTCCTCAGGCCGATAAGTAATTGGTGTCATATTTTAAAAGTTTTTAAGGTTAAAAAAGCCCCATCTCTGGGGCTGATCGAAGATACAAAATTATCTTTTATTTACTAGCCCTCAGTCAAGAGATTACCACTAGGTTTTTTCTCCCATAGATTTATTGCTATGGCAGATCTAACACCCTTGTATACGCTAGTAACTTGATGATGATGCTCCCCCGCAGGGAATATAATAAGTCGATTAAACTTTGCGCGAACAACATCTGGCTTCTTGGTTTTTCCGTCAGGAAATATTTTTAAATCCCCACCACTTATTGTCATGGGAACTGGATAAAATACTGTTCCAATAGTCGGTGCTATTATTTTGTTTGGATCTTTAGCGAAGGCTTCTTCATCCTTGTCTATATGAACTGGCAACTCCTTGTAAGGTAGACCTTCTCCTAACTGGCCCGTCCAATATTCAAACCCTTCGATGTTCACATTATCATAGGGTGAGTTCTCTCCCCATATCTGCTCTATCAATTTCTTTTTTAAAGTGTTTGGCTTTTGATTCCACCATCCATCATACCAGAAATACTGTCCATTGTTATTAAAGAAAGTATTATCGCGGGCTATCTGCTCCAGAAGGCTCTTGTCTTTTATAAAGTCATCTATAATAATCATCTTAGGCTCCAGTTTTTTTTATCGTTAGGTGCTTGAGTACAATGAATCGATTTGTAGTCGGTCTTTTCTTTTACCTCATCATATTCATCAAGGTCATATTTGCTTGTGAGATCTACGTTTCTTTTTGACCCATCGCTATTGACATAGGTTCTGACCTGGGAAACATTTATTGTCTCTCCAGTTTCCTTGTGTTTAAACTTTATCATTTTTTAGTTGGGTGTAATTCATAGTATGGTGAGTAGCCGTGTCTGACTTCCCAGTTCTTAACTTGGTTCGGAGTGTAGTTGGCAACAACATATTCATCTGGAGATATAAATAACAGAAACACAACGATGTCTGACGTCTCTTTATCCATTGCTCTACAGTTTGCTTTAAAGGAATACTCGCAAGTCTTAATGCTTATCTTATTACTTACTCCATTCTTCACAACGATAAGATCACTATCGTCTTTAACGCTTCTTGCTCCCTTAATAAAAGTGGATGCCTTGTATGATGAGAACTCTGGATTGGTTTCATAATAATTTCGGACCAATAGTTCACCCAGGATCCCTAAATACTCAGTGTAATATTCTCTTTCAACTTCCCCTAACAACTTTGAGTTCTTTGTTCCTGTTCTTTGTTTATGTGTGCCTTTGTATCTCTTCCGATTTATCTCCACCCTTAGAAGAGTAAGCGCATCAGCATACTCTTTTAGATAAGATGGTATCGGTTGATAGTTCATTAGACCAATCCTTTAAGTCTTTCCTTGTTGATCCTGTCCAGGTTGTACTCATTTTTCATATCCTCATACAAAGCCTCTCCTAATTCCTTGGCCCTCTCCAGAGTCATCTCTTTGACGGCTCTTCTCCAATCATCTCCGTTGTTACATAGGATTCCAGTCTTGTTATGCTTTATGCACTCTTGATACGGTGTCACATTGGATGCTATGATAGCCGTCCTTGTAAAGGCCGCCTCTATTACTTTAAGGTTTGACTTGGACTTATTAAAAGCCCCACCTAAAAGGGGCGCCAGAGAAACATCAAACTTTTTATAGAAGGATGCGTATTGATGTATGTCTTTAGGGATTAACCTATGCTTTGCTTTTAGATACTCATCATAGTGACCCTCGCTTGCTACTCGTCCACCGAGATGAGTACAATAAAGTTCATAGTCTTCAAAAGTTATTCCCATTGACTTGATGTCATCCATATGTCCATTGGCTCCTAGATATCCAAACCTAACCACATCAGTGGGGTCCTTCTCGTACTCTCGCCATTGCTCCTCCTTTTCGTTTACAGTATTAGGAACTAATCGAATAGGTACATTAGGATTAATCTTTCTCATTCTCTCTCCTAGGTATTCTGACGGTGTCCATATCTCATCAGCGATCTTTATAGATTTAAGTATGTCTGGCCCCGCTGTCTTCCTATAATACTTATAGGCATCATTACTCTTAGGCAACTTCCAATAGTCATCATTGTCTAGGATTAACTTGACGTCGTTCTTTACCAAATAATCTTTGAATGCTTTGTGGTCCGTCACAGTGCAACGCCTGGATGTCACGACGGCTTTAACCTGGGTGAGGTCAAACTTCTTTATCTCGTTATAGGATTGAAAGAAATGAATGTTGACTCCTTCTTTTGATCGGAGCCTAACAAACGGTGTCATAAGTCTGTGATAGTTGATGCCGTTTAAGCCATCAAGAAATATCAGTATGATTGTCTTTGAACTCATTGATCAGTGATCTTATTTGGTCAAACTCTCCGTCAGTTTCACGCTTGTATTTTCTTATAGTGTTGTGAAGAGCGTCGGTGTTTCTCTTCGGCTCTCCTCCTTCTGAATGCAAGGCTTCATATAAAGCCGTAGCGGCATTGTGTATTCTGTCGGTGCAATTAAAGTATTGCTTACTCAGTTCTTTGGAATCCATGGCATTTTATTGTGGCAACAAATTGGTTCTTGTCAAGTGATGGATCAAAGGCTGTAGATTGTTTCATGAAATATTTCGGCGTGTCGTCAATAACGTAATCATTGTTGCGCAAATAATCTGCAAGAAACTTAATACAAATAATACTATTATCCACATCAAACCTACAGTTATACCTAACAGAAAGCGAAAATCTTTCCGTAGTAAACTTAGATACATCTTTAAGTTCTTCTTCGATGCTTTTAAAGTACGACTCCTTGGCCCTAGTTCTAGCAGTCCAGTGACGTCCTGCATAAAACGCATTAAGGCTAGGCGGTTTCGGAAGGTTGAGTATAACTTCATAGTAGTCTTCAATCACACCATTAAAATAAGTATTTCTGGCGATCTTCTAGTGTCAGAGGATCAAAAAGTTTTGAACCACTGATCCAGGTAGAGAATCCAGTCATGGTTTTGTTTATCTGAAACAAGACAGGCGAACTCCTGGGAGTAGGTTCCCCTCCAGTCTCTTTGTTTCTTTGCTTAACTACATGAAACTCAGTGATTCTTCTTATATCTTCCTCATCTGAATTTATTTTCCTATGCCAGACTAGCATGGAGTCTGCACGATTACTAAATTTCGAACCACCTTCACTTTGAGATCCCATTGGAGCCGATGATAAACCGTCTTCACCCTTCTCTCTTTGTGCTGATGTAACTGAGTGAGTGTTAAGCCATACCGCCATTTCGTTCTTGTTGGACATTGTTAATAACTCTGATGCCGCTTCGTAATGATACTCATGGGAGTTGAGTCCACTCTTACCCATTTGAAGTTTCAAACTATTATATGGATCAATCAGTAGCCCTTGGTATTGCTCTTGCCTCATCAACTTTTCAGCAAAGACTAGCATGTCTGAGTAACCATACGTTTCGTGGTTGTTAATAAGGACAAAATGATTCTTCACAAAGTTAAATGCAAACAGTCGCTCTTCTCCGTTCATTGTGTATATAGGTTTGTTCATACAGAACTCCATTAACCTCATCTTGACGGCTCCAGTCTTATTCTCGGAAGAGTATACGATCCACTTCCACTTGTGATGAATGGCACTAGCCATTAAAAGACTCATGGCCATCGTAGTCTTTCCGATGTTAGAGTGGCCAACGATAACAACAAATTCCTTCTTGAATACAAAGTATTTGTCAAGTTGAGGACACCCTGTGGTTAATCCCATTTCTATATCCCCTTTGTAGTATCCTTCTATCCATTTGTAATCTTCAGAATCGGAAGAGATAAAAGACATATCACCATTGTTGATCTGCATTTCTCTTATAGCCGCCGCCTCTTCCTGGAGAGTCTCTCTGATAGGTTGCCTCTTGCCCTGCTCTATACCATCTAGTAGAGTTCTAATCGCATGGTCCATGTCATCAATGTCCTTAACATCGAGTTCCCTTCGCATAACTCTGACGGCTTCATCTTCTTCTATTCTTCCTGCGGCAATGTAACCTCCTGCTAATACAGATGCCTTACATAAGATGGCGTGTTTCTCTCCATCGGATGCGCCTCTGATCATGGCGCAAACTATATTTAGTTTACCATAGTCAGTGTAAGTGTTTCCAACTTTGAGTTCTGCTGATTGGTCCAGGGCTTTTTCTGACAGCATCATACCAAAAGGTTGAGCCGTGGTATTGATTACGAGATCTGGATCATAACTTTCATAGCATGCCCTCGCCTCATTGACTCCAGACGGATCAACTTCTAATCCATATTGAGATTCAAAATAAGATTGTAGAGAACGAAAGTGATCTCTATGTTTGTCTGGATTACTGACCTTGACTAATGCTTTGAGTCCGTCTCCAGAAGGACTTGCCCAACAGGCCAGGACATAATCATCAGTCCCAAGTAAACCTTTCGACTCCTGGACATCAATGTGATCAAAGTCTAGCACCACTAAACCGCTATGTGATTTTAGGTCCTGGTCTTTTCTTCCTTCAAAGACTCCAGAGAACAACGCTATAGGTAGTTCCTTCTTTTTGCTCTTGTCTCCCTCTCTTACTTTACTAACGGTTGACTCACTCTTGCCGTTTTTAATTCTCTCTAAAGCCGTTGAAAGAGAAACCACTACTGGTTTCGTAGTATCAACAACGGACTTGTACATGGTGATTTTCTCTTCAAGCATGCTCATTTAGTAAGGGGTGTTGATCTATTAAATTCTTTAATTGAACTATGTCAAATTCCATGTTCATCACTAACTTCCAATCATTGGAGGCTACTTCTCCAGGTTGAATTGCTAATCTCAATTCTTTACCATAAATTATTTTCTTCTTTGCGCTTGGATCATACACATAGCATAGGTCATCACGCAATGTATTGTATGTATAGAGGTATTGAGGGTTCATGGGTTTACCTCGCTTGGTTAATGTTGTCATGTTGGCGTGTCTCTTCAATGAATTTATGGCCGTTGCATGATTTCGATTTAACATCTTGCCAATTTTCATATATGGCAATTCACTTTTACTATGATAACGAAACAATGCAGTAAGCATTGATCTTGCATCGATGTAAATTCTATCCCTGCGCTCACTCACTAGCATGTGTTCTTTTATATGTAAGTAGTCACAAGTTTTTCTAATCACATCTGTTGGTTTGTTAATTAATATTCGCCTAATCTCTGGTTCGGCCTCTCCAAAATAAACTTTTTCAAGTGTAAATCTTTGCATTATGTTCTGCTTTTAAACGAAGTGGAAAGAAACCCCCCGTTGTTTTTTATTATGTTCGTGAAGACATCTTCTAATTTTTTTCTATCCTTAGATGAGAACAATGAATGTCCAGACCTCTGAAGGATGTATGTGGATCTAATTTTTAGTATTTGATACTTGCCGTATCGATCATGGGAATAGACTTTTGTTTCATAGATTTTCCCAGGCTTTACTCCATTCTTTTTTTTCTCTCCAACTTCTGTACATTTTTGCGACGATGGCTTCGCGTTGGGGTTTGAATTTAACTTTTCTTCTGAGTCTTGCGTTTGCAATTCGTTGAAACTGTTCCATCTCTTCGAGTTCATTCTCTTCCATTTTAATATTATTAATAATGGGGGGAATTGCACCCCCCAAATTATCTTGAATTACTTTCAGCACTCAGAAAGGAAGATCTTCTTTAACCTCCGCTGTCTTTGCCTTCATGAACTTCTGGTTCTCTGGATCATTAGGATCGAATACGGACAAGAAAGCCGTACCATCAGTCTTAATTACAAAGTCGCAGTTGATTCTGTCTGCTGCTGTTTTGTATTTTAATAACTCTTGAACTTGTTCTGGTTTGAATGTGATAGAATATTTTGCGACCCCACTATCATAGGTCTTGCGGTCACCAACGTAACCCATATAAACTTTAGCCATTGTATTTAATTTAAATGGTGTCAATGCGATAGTGTGTCTCACTAGCGCGGTCACTCTCAATAAAGCGAGCGATGTTGTCTATAGCCTCGTTGAATTGCTTTTTACCCAGGTTTAGAGTTTCCTCTGAGGCTTTATAGACAGCGGGTAAATAGGGATACGCCTTCTCCTGGGCTACCCAAAAGAAGTCACGATAGGTTCCGTCAGCATTTTTATATGCCTCACGGTAGAGGTAGGCTTGTAGAGAATACATATATTTTCCTTTTATGTCCCAACGAAGTCCTTGCACACTCTGAGTCGACTTACTGTCCGAAATGAATGAATCACCTAGACAATCAAGAAACCCTCGGATCATTACATCTCCATGGTTATCTGTGGGAATTGGCTTTTTGAATTCTGCTTGGCAATCGCCAGTTAAGTATAAATCTTTAATACCGCAGTCCTCTAGCCTGGTGATCATGTCAATTGCTTTCGTATGATCTTCGACGTTCACCATCTCCTTGCCTGGATTATCTTTCTCCAGGTCCTGGATGTATTCTTTATAGACTTTTGTTGCTCTAGGGTTTTTAATTCCTTTTGTTTTCAGATTAGCAACAATCTCATCGTCCTCCAACATGACGAACCTATCGTCGAATTTTTCTGGAGTAAGTAACAGGCAGTCATAAAGTGAACCAAACTGCAACGCGGCTGTGGTATACTTAATCTTATCCTGGAACTTCAGTTCAAATAATCTCATGTCCCCAGTAGGGTGACCGTATTTTATAGTAGAGTAAGACAGGTAGTCTTTGACACCACCCGTCTTCTCCTTTAATCTCTGAATAATATCCATTACTTAATAGCCTCAAGTTTCTTATACTGAGCCGCAGTAATTTTATTACCCTTCTCTTTTCTGATCTTCTCCAGAATCATTGGTCGTTTCTGAGGGGTTTGTTTTTTTAGATGGTTCAAAGCATTAGTAAACACATCATCAGTGACGGCTACTGCAACGGGAGTTCCAATTGTGTCATTGCCATCATCGTCCACCGCTCTAAGCGCCAATAGAGATACTAAAGAATACCTTCTGAAGTAAGTTATAGCCGCTCCAACCTTTGGCGCATCTAAAGTTAACGGAAGAGGTAGTTCTGACTCTACACTATTGCCATCAAGATCTGCTATTATAGTTTTCACACACCCATCAACGATAGGTTGAATCAACACCAACTCATACTTTTTGAGTAGTGGTTGTAGCACTTCAATCAGTGCGTTGATATCGAAGTACCCCGAATTAAAAAACGGGTTGTTTTGTTTCTTAGATACACTTCCTATTTCGGATTGTAGTTGAAACAGTTTATTATAAATTGAGTTTTTCATTCTATTAAATTTAGGATTTTGAAGATACACTTTGTATCTCGTTATTG
>TARA_R110002126_G_scaffold21556_3_pt1 | contig 15575 bp, 12 predicted proteins | sample TARA_R110002126 | Tara Oceans TARA_R110002126 (sample SAMEA4397536) | marine metagenome | biome: Polar Biome; feature: [DCM] deep chlorophyll maximum layer (ENVO:01000326); material: water (ENVO:00002006), including particulate matter (ENVO:01000060) such as... | depth 30 m
AGCTCAGCGAGCAGATACGCCATTTTGCGCGCATGGCCCGGATGAACCCGGTCATCCTTGGTCGAGGTGTAGAGATAGATTTCCGGGTATTCGCCATTGGCGTCGACATTGTGATAGGGCGAAATCGAGCGCAGGAAGGCGCCCTCGTCCGGATCGGCCGGGTCGCCATATTCGCCCATCCAGGAATTGCCCGCCAGCAGGGTGTGATAGCGCAGCATGTCGAGCAGCGGCACAGCCGAGACGACGGCATTCCACAGATCGGGCCGCTGGGTATACATTACACCGGTCAGCAGGCCGCCGTTCGACCCGCCATAGACGCCGAGATGGCGTGAACTGGTCAGGCCGGTATCGATGAGGCCTTCAGCAACCGCAATCAGATCATCATAGATGCGCTGGCGATCCATTTTGAGGCCGGCCTGGTGCCAGGCAGGCCCAAACTCGCCGCCGCCACGAATATTGGCGACGACATAGGCGCCGCCATTTTCCAGCCAGAGCTGGCCACGACTGCCCGAATAGCTCGGCCGGATCGAAACCTGGAACCCGCCATAGGCGTAGAGCAGGGTTGGCGTCGTGCCGTCCATCACCGTGTCTTCGCGGCGCACCACGAAATACGGGATCATGGTGCCATCAGGCGACGCGGCTTCGAGCTGCTCGACCACCAGACCTTCGGCATCAAAGCGCGCGGGGATGGATTTGATCGGCTCAACCGTGAGTGCCGCAGAATTGACGACAGACAGGGTATCCGGCGTCAGAAAGCCTTCCGCAGTCATGAAGGCAATGTCTTCGTGACGATGGGTGCTGCCCAGAGTGATCGTCATATTGGCCGGGACCGGGATGGTCTCCGAGGTCCAGGCGCCATCCACAAACTGGAAGGCCTCCAGGCCACCGACAACATTTTCGTCGATCTCGACCAGGAAGGCCGTCCGCGTCGACCCCATACCGCCAAGTGATTGTCGGGCGCGGGGCACATAGACCGTGTGCACACTCGGCAATTCGCCGGTCGCGACCCATTCGGCAATATCAAAGGAGAGGAGCGAACCCTGGGCGAAGCTGGCGCCGCCCTCGACCGGTGCCCAGTCTTCTTCGATTGTGAAGACCAGCTGGCCGTGGAAAATATCCTGGATAGAGGATTTGGCCGGCAATGGCAGCTGAACCGGTGCCGCATCCGCAGGCAGATACCACCAGTTGGTGTCGTAGAAGGTGACGGCCTGGGAGGCCATCATATAGACCGTGCCGTCGAAATCCTCGGCGCGGAAGGTGAACAGGCCGACATCGGACCGGTCACCGCGCACAACCTCTGTCGCGTCTTCCAGCGCCACACCGCGTTCCCAGCGATAGGCGACGGACGGATAACCGGAATCCGTGCTGTCTGCGTCACTCGTGGCCAGGCCGACCAGAAGAGTGTCGGCGTCAATCCAGCTCACACCACCCTTGGCATCGGGCGTCTCGAAGCCGCCATCGACAAACTCACGGGCCGAAATCGAAAACTCCCGGCGCACGGCGGCATCAGAGCCGCCATCGGACAGGGTGACCATGCAATGTTCATAGTCCGGTGCGAGACAATTGGCGCCGCGCCAGACCCAATTCCGGCCTTCGGTTTCCGACAGGGCGTCAAGATCGAGGATGACATCCCATTCCGGCGTGTCGGTGACATAGCTTTCCATCGTTGTGCGGCGCCACAGGCCATGCGTATTGGTGGCGTCCTGCCAAAAGCCCCAGACAAAGCCGCCATAGAAGGCGCCGCCAGGGATCCGGTCCTCGCTCTGATAGATGGCGAGGGCCTGGTCAAACATGCCTTGATAGCGTTCATCGCCCTGCAGACGATCAAAGGTGCGTGTGTTTTGCCCCTCAACCCACTCGATGGCGGCCTCGCCCTCGACCTCTTCCAGCCAGACCCGCGGATCATTGTCCGGATCGATCTGCACAATCTGACGCCCGGCGCCGGTTACCACATTATCAGGGGTCACACTGTCTCCACTTTCCGCGACTGGCTGGCTGCAGGCCGCCAGCAAGAGCGCGCCTGCCATGGCCGTCAATTTATTCGCTGTTGAGCGCATCACCGAAATCCTTCTTGCCGATTTGCGGCGCAGTTAAGCCCGGACTGGTGCTGGACGTAAAGCCGTCTCGGCGCTATCGCAGCAGGATGAGAGCAAGATTGATGAATGGTGCGGGCAATGCCTTTCTCCTCGTCGATGCGCGGGGAAAACCGGCGCCGACCCGGATTGCGGCCAACCGGATTCGCGATTGGGCCCAACGATGGCCATTCGATCAGCTACTTGTGCTCGAAACCTCCGATCGCGCCGATGTCTTCATGCGGATCTGGAATGCGGATGGCGACGAGGTTGGCGCCTGCGGCAACGGGACACGCGCTGCGGCCTGGCAGATGATGGAGGCGACAGGCCTTCAGCATGTGGCCATCGACACACAGGCTGGCATTCTGCTGGCCGGCCGCAAGCCCGGCGGTGAGGTGAGTGTCGATATGGGCGTCCCGCGCCTGGACTGGCGCGACATCCCGCTGGCCCGCCCAATGAACACGATCAGTCTGGATTTCCGCGCCGAGGTTGATGGCATCCGCGTCGAGAACCCCGGAGCCGTCAATATGGGCAATCCCCACGCGGTCTTCTTCGTGCGCGATATGGAAAGTTTGCCGGTGGCGCGCCTGGGCCGCGAGGTCGAACTCGATCCAGTATTCCCGGAGCGGGTCAATGCCGGATTCGCCCAGATCCACGACCCGGCTCATATCCGTCTGCGGGTCTGGGAGCGCGGTGCCGGACTGACCCCCGCCTGCGGAACGGGGGCCTGCGCTGCGCTCGTCGCGGCACACCGCCGGGGGCTGGCCGGGCGAAGCGCTACGATAACCGCCGATGGCGGCGAGCTATTTGTCGAATGGCGCGAGAGCGACGGTCATGTCATTCTCACCGGCCCGGTCGAAGACGACGGCGAGATCGAACTCGAGCCCTGGCACTGACGGGACTGTCGCAAAAGTAACTTTCTGGCCAGAATAAAATCAATATTATCAAGCATCCAGCCGCCCCGTAACGCGAGGCGGCAATGTATAGAAAGCGTGATTATGGGCAAAACTCTCACCATGCGAAGCCTGCTGGCGGCGGCGGGCCTGACGGTCCTGATCACCCTGCCGGCGCTTGGACAGGGCAACGCCGAAGGTCCGGCTTCAACTCTGCCGACGCCGCAGAGCATTGCCATGGAATTATTCGGCGGCGCCAATAGCGCCCTGCGCTCCGGCGATTACGAGAGCGCCCGGCGCATGCTGGAAGCGGCACTCGACCTCAAACCCGGCCATCCGGCCATCTTGCGCGGCCTCTACCGTGTCGCGATCAGCGCCGAACGGCCCGGCGATGCGCTTGCCGTGCTCGAACGCATGGCGGATGCCGGCCTCGGCTTTGACGCGGGGAATGACTTCGCGGCCCTCAACGCCGCCGATTCCGGCCGCCTCTCGGACGTCCAGGCGCGCCTGGCCGACAATATGACCGCTACCGGCCATGCCGAACGCGCCGCCCGCATTGACCGGCCCGACGCACTGATCGAGGGGGTTGCCGTCGATATCGAGACTGACCGCATTTTCCTGTCCTCGGTCGCCAACCGTGAAATTCTCATGCTTGAGCCCTTCGCGCCAAATGACCCGGTGGTCTTCGCCGACCGCGAGGACGGGCTGTGGTCGGTGTTCGGCATCGCCGTTGATGATCGAAACCGCATGGTCTGGGCCGCGTCCGGCGTCGTGCCCCAGACCCCGCTCGAGGCCGGTGAGGAAGCGGGCACGGCCCTGTTTGCCTTCGACATGATGACGGGCGACCTCTATCGCCGGTTCGAAATGGATGGTGCCGGCCGGCTCGCCGACTTCGTCGTCCGCGACGGCATTGTCTATGTTTCCGATGCCGACGCCCCGCGCATCTATGTCCTCAACTCGATTTCCAGCCAGCTTGAACTTCTGGTCGAGGACCCGCGCTTCGTCAGCCTGCAGGGCCTCGCCCTGGCGCATGGCGCGCTATACGTCGCCGATTATGCGATGGGGATATGGCGCATCGATCTGGGCGATCACAGCGTCTCGCTGGTCCGCGCCGGCGATGAAAGTCTGATCGGCATTGATGGGTTCCTCAACACGCGCGAGGGCCGGCTGATCGCCGTGCGCAACGGGGTTAGCCCACATCAGGTGATGGCGATCGACCTCGATGCGACAGGCCATGCCGTCGCCAATATCGATATCCTGCTGCGCGGTCATCGCGACATGGCCGGCGAGACCGAACCGACGCTGATTGACCTGGCCGATGGCCGCGGCTGGCTGGTGGCGAACGCAGCCTGGCCGCTTTTCCCCGAGGACGGCTCTGCCCCCGAGACGCCCCGCCCGGCGACCGTCATCCTTGAGCTGGACCTGCCATAGCGCCATTCCCGGCGTCGCAAAGAAGGCATTGGCTGGCCGCATCATCGAGGTCGCGCGACAAGCCGGTTCCGGCGATCAGTTCGGCAGCGCTATCGCGCGATCCCGCGGAGGCGACTGACGCCACTGGCAGAGGCAGCTCACAGGCTGCGGCTACCGAATGCCCGCCGAACCTGCTACAAGGAAGGGGATTATTGCGACACCCCCACGGCCTGACGGCAGCGGCCCCGGGCAAGAATTTCAACTCGGCTCTTTCAAATCGGTGGGGCGTCGTCATAGTTGATGAATCTCGATCGGGAAACAGACCAAGGATAGAATCATGAAACGCTTTCTCTGCCTCGCTGGACTTTCCCTGCTCGCCGCATGCGCCACACCGACGCCCTACCAGGCCGCCGGCCAAACCCAATGGGGCTTTCAGGAAAGCCAGATTGAATCCAATCGCTTCCGGGTCTCATTCAGCGGCAATTCCCTGACCGATCGCGAAACGGTCGAGACCTATTTCCTGTACCGCGCCGCCGAACTCACTCTGGAGAACGGCTATGATCACTTCCTCGTCGCGCAACGGGCAACCGATGTGGAATCGCGGATCATCGGCTCCCGCCCGGACCCATTCTACCGGCCTGGGTTCGGCCTGCACTATAGCTATTTCCATCCACGCTGGGGCTGGCGCGGTGCGGCAGACCCGTTCTGGAATGACACCAATTACCGCGAGATCACCCGCTATGAAGCGAGCGCCGAAATCGTGCTCGGGCGGGGCGCCAAGCCTGATGACATGAATGCCTTCGACGCCCGCGCCGTGATGACCAATCTCGGACCGAGCATCCAGCGGCCCACCGCGGACTGAACGGCGTCAGAAGCTGACGGACAGGCCCAGCAGTACGGCACGGGGCGCCCCGGGGCGCAATCCGGCCGGCTGACGGGCTACCGCATAGACTTCGTCGGTCAGGTTTCGGACCGAGAGGCGGGCGCGCACCTGCTCGCTGACGGCATACCAGGCTGAAAGATCCGCAACGGTGTGGGCCTCGATGCGATCGGTAGCTGCGATAGCGCCCTGGCCGGCCGTCGTGCGCACTTCATCAACCCAGGACATTGCCAACTCGCCGCCGAAACGTCCGGCATCAATACCGATGGCGGCGAAGAATTGCTGTTCCGGGATGTAGGGGACCAGATCACCGGACACCACGACGCCCCAGGGCTCATAATCCGAGCTGAAACCGGTCTGGAATTCAGCCTCGGTCCAGGTATAGGCCGCGCGCACCGGCACCGAGATACCCAGTCCCAGAAGCGGCGCGAGATCGGCACTACCCGTCAGTTCCAGGCCGCGGACATCGACTTCACCGCCATCGAACTGATCGCCGATCGTGCAGCCACCGCCGGTGGAATTGGTGCAGCTGCCGATGAGATTGTCATAGGCATTGAAGAAGCCGACCGCTTCGACCTGCCAGTTTTCGCGGCCATATCGCGCGCCAATTTCCCAATTGCGGGCATCTTCGGGCTCCTGGTTGGTCGTGCCCGGTGCCGGCGGTGCGAAGCCGCGATGAACGCCGCCGAATACAGACAGGCTCTCGTTGAAATCATAGCGCACACCCAATCCCGGGATCAGCGCATCGACCGTATTGGTCCGCACGGTCAAATTGGCGCCGGTCCGGTCCGGGTCGGTCTTGCCGAAATCCTCACGCCGCAGCTCGACACGCTCATAGCGCAGGCCGGGCGTCAGCATCCAATTGCCGAAACTGATTTCGTCCTGGATGAAGAAGGCGGTGGCTTCGGCACTTTCGATTCGGTTGGAATCGGAGCCCGGCACATCGACGCTTGTCTGGACCATGACACCGTCATCCATGCGGAAGCGTTCGACCCACTGGAAGCGATCCATGTCATCGCGATGCGCGCGCACCCCGACCCGCCAGGCATGATCGGTCCGCCCCAGCGTCAGATCGCCAGCCAGCTCGAGCTGGATGCCCTCGGCCGAATAGTCGCGATTATTGTGTTTGACGGTCAACGCATTATCGGCCGAGACGAGACCGGCACCGCCGCGAATGATGTCGAGGGAATCGGAATGGGTGGCCGGGTCTGCGAGCAGGGCCGAGATCGAGACCGAGCCGGCCGCACCCGCCCCGTCCGGGTCGATATTGTCCAGCTTGAACCAGTCGCGGCCGAAGTGGGTTGAATAGACAACTGCCGACACTTCCAGCCCGTTGGAAAAATCGGCGCGATAGCGCAGCGACAGCTCGCTGTGATCGGCATTCATCTGGTCGAGCTGGCTACCGGCATAGCGGCGGAACGGGTCCGCGGCAAAGTCCGCCTCGGTCAGGCCGAGATAGGTCTCGTCGGAAACCTCATCGGATGCCTGGCCCTTCAGTTCGAACATGTGGTCGATGCCGCCGGTCGAGAATTCCAGACGCAATTTGCCGACATAGTCTTCGATTTCATATCCGGTCGAGCCCGACTCGAAGCCATCGATCATCTTGAATCCGTCAGCGCTGTCCAGATAGGCTTCGAGCAGGCCACCAATGCGGACGCCATCGTCCAGCTCGGTCATGCCGCCGGCGAAGCCATGGGCGCGACGAATGCCCTCATCACCGGCCCACAGGTCCAATGCGCCCGAAAACGCGTCGGGAACCGGGGTCGAGAACAGATTGAGCGAGCCGCCCTGGGTGCGCGGGCCATAGCGAACGCCAGCCGCGCCCTTGATCACTTCAACACCCGCCATGCGGCCGGCATGGGGAAAATAATAGGCCGCAGGCGCGGAATAGGGAGCCGGCGCGATAAGAACGCCATCCTCCATCAGGGTAATCTTGTCAGAGCGGTCGAGACCGGTGCCGCGCATGCCGATATTCGGGCGCAGGCCATAACCATCCTCTTCCTGGAAATTCACCCCGGCGACGGTCCGCAAGAGCCGGGTGATGTCGGCATAATCATGGACGGCGAGGTCTTCGGCATCAAGCAGGTCGGCCGAGCCGGGAATGGAATTGGGGTCGCCGCCAAGGCCAATGACCGAAATCACTTCGGCGTGGATACTGCTGGAAGCAGGCGCCTGGGCCCAGGCGGATGTCGTGACGGCGGCCAGCGCGGTGGCCGAGAGAAGTGCGATACGCATGAGACCCCTAAACGCTCTATCATTGCGACTGATCCGCAATTACAGAGCATTGAGCCGCCTGTCCAGCCGTATTGCAAATGAGTTGCAGGAGTATTGTCGCGCGCGTTCGGGCATAAAAAGGGCCGGATCGAAACCCGGCCCCTTTCAGTTCGCCGTGTGAGGGCGCCTATTTTGGCGGCATGCGCGCCCCGGCATCCAGGCGGACGCACTCGGCATTGATGTAGTCGCTGGTGACCATGAAGGCGACGAGATCGGCATATTCGGCCGGCGTGCCGAAGCGCTGCGGGAATTGCAGATGCGAAGCGAGGGAGACTTTCACTTCCGGCGGCATTTGCTGGTAGATCGGGGTCTCGAAGAAGCCCGGCAGGATCGTGTTGACGCGAATGCCTTCACGCGCCAGATCGCGCGCCATCGGCAGGGTCATGCCATAAATCCCGCCCTTGGATGCCGCATAGGCAACCTGGCCGATCTGACCGTCCTGGGCTGCGACCGATGCGGTATTGATAATCACGCCGCGGCCCGAGCCACCATTGGGATCGAGCGACATCATGCCGGCGGCCGATTTGGCAGCACAGATGAAGGAACCGATCAGATTGATCGAGATCACCTTGGAGAAACCGGCGAAGCTGTGCGCCGCGATCTCGCCGGTCGAGGAAGACCGGCGTGCCGTCTTCTCGGCCCAGCCAATACCGGCGCAATTGACGAACACACGTTCCTGGCCATGGGCCGCGCGCGCCTTGGCAAAACCGGCATCAACGCTGGCTTCATCGGCGACATTGACCTGGCAGAATACACCGCCAATCTCCTTGGCAACCATTTCGCCGCGCTCGGCATTCATGTCGAAAATGGCGACCTTGGCACCATCGGCGGCAAGGCGGCGGGCCGAGCCTTCGCCCAGACCGGAAGCGCCACCGGTGACGATGGCTGCGATTGAAGCGTCAATTTTCATCAGTTCATTCCCCTGCATGGATTGGCACACCGCCAAACAAGTTCTCTGCGCACGGGCGTAACGAAAACGCGCAGTGTCCGCAAGCGGGGCAGCGTGCCGCATTGCCGCCTTCTCCCTCGCCCCGGCGAGTGATAAAGCGGGTTCCGAATTTGCCCTGACACCGCCTGGAGACTATCGACATGACCGGCACCTATGCTCTTGTCCTTCACGGTGGAGCCGGCGTCCTCGCCGACCACGGCTATCCGGAACAGATCGCCCACATGCGCAAACTGGCCGAGCTGGGCAAATCCATGCTCGCTTCCGGCGAGACCGCGCTCGACACCGTGACGGAAATCGTCCGCCAGCTTGAGGCCTCCGGCCTTTATGTGGCGGGCAAGGGGGCCTCGCCGAACAAGGCCGGGCGCTATGAGCTCGACGCTGCGATCATGACCGGTCACGACCGCAAGGCCGGCGCTGTGGCAGCGCTGACCGGCTTTGTCAGTCCGATCCACGCGGCGCGAGCCGTCATGGAGACCACGCCGCATGTCATGCTGGCGGGGCGCGGCGCCGACGCCTTCGGGATGCAACTCAATCTGGAGCGCGTTGACAGCGTCAATGATTACTACACGCCGGCCGCAGCCCCCGATGATCGCGCCATGGCGACGGGCACGGTCGGCTGCGTCGCCCTCGACCGCGCCGGCAATCTGGTTGCCGCCACGTCGACTGGCGGCACTTTGAACAAGATGGAAGGCCGCATCGGCGATTGCCCGGTGATCGGATCGGGCACCTGGGCCGACAGCCAGGTGGCGATTTCCTGCACCGGCCAGGGCGAATACTTTCTGCGCACGGCGACCGCCAAGGATGTGGCGGCGCGGATGGCCTATGGCGGGCTGGATCTTGCCGCCGCCTGTCAGGCTTCGATCGATGAGGTTGGCGCGCTCGGCGGCGAAGGCGGCCTGATCGCCGTCGACCGGCATGGCAATATCGCCCAGCCCTTCAACTCCCCCGGCATGAAACGCGCAGTCGTCCATGCCGATGGCAGGATTACGGTTGATATCGACTAGCGCCGCGACGCAATTCCCCCGGTAAATTTTGCGTCATCTGCCAAATCTTAGCGCGGACTTAACCCTCGCCATCATACCGCCATCAGGGTGCGCATATTCTTGTTTTTTTGCCTGGTGAGGTGTTTGCCGTGACCATCCGACGCTGTCTGACTGCTCTTGTACTGATCTTCGGCCTCGGCGCGCCGGCTATGGCCCAGAGCGAACCGGAATTTCGCGGCGAGTATAGCGATTGGCGGGTCTTTACCCGCGCAACCGACGACGGACTTGTCTGCTATACGCTCAGCCGGCCACGCGATTCCACGCCGCTCGCCCATGCCCATGGCAATGTCTATTTCCTCGTATCGTCCTGGCAATCCGGCTCCGTTGAAGAACAGCCCAACCTGCTGGTCGGCTATGATCTGCGCCCCATCAGCCCGCCACAAATCCGGGTCGGATCGAGCCGTTTCGACATGTTTGTCGACGGACAGGAGGCCTTTCTCGACAATCTGCGCGATGAGCCTTCCCTGGTCCGGGAAATGCGCCGCGGCTCCACCATGCGGGTGACCGGCACGACGAGTGACGGCATCGCCACCGCCTATGAGTTCTCGCTCAGCGGCATCACCGCCGCGCTGCAACGTGTTTCCAGCCTTTGCGGCTAGCTTCGCCGGCAGTCCGTTACGATTAGGCCACGCCACGCTTTTGTGATATTGCGCGCGGCTTCCGAACACTTGAACGGTCCATCCAAGATCATGAGCCACGCGCTGAACATCGCAGCCGCCAACGTCAATGCCCCGCGCATCGACGAGTCCACGCCCCACGCCCTGCCGTCACTGGCCGGAATGGGGCGCGCGCAATTGCGCGAGGCGGCGCTCGCCTGCGGTGTCGAGGAGCGCAAGGCCAAGATGCGCGCCAACCAGCTGTTTGGCTGGATCTATCATTACGGCAGCACCTCCTTCGACGAGATGACGAATATCGACAAGGAGACGCGCGCACGTCTTGCGGCCCACTACACACTCGACCGGCCGCGAATACTCGAGCGGCTTGTCTCCACCGATGGCACACGCAAATACCTGATCGAGCTGGCGCCCGGCGTCGAATGCGAAACCGTCTTCATTCCCGATGTCGCCCGCTCAGGCGCGCTATGCGTATCGAGCCAGGTTGGCTGCACGCTCAATTGCACCTTCTGCCATACCGGCACCCAGGCCCTGGTGCGCAATCTCACCGCCGCCGAAATCGTTGCCCAGGTGATGATCGCGCGCGATGACCTGGCTGAATGGCCGAGCTCGAATGATGATCGCAAGGTCACCAATATCGTCTTCATGGGCATGGGCGAGCCCTTGTATAATCTCGACCATGTCTCCGATTCGATCGACACCATCTCCGATCCCGAAGGCATGGCGATTGGCCGCCGCCGGATCACGGTCTCGACCTCGGGCGTGGTGCCGAAAATTGCCGAGCTTGGCACCCGCACCAACACCATGCTGGCGATCTCGCTGCACGCCACCAATGACGCACTGCGCGACGAGCTGGTGCCGCTGAACAAGAAATACCCGCTCAAAGCGCTGATGGACGCGATCCGCGCCTATCCGGGCCTCAATAATTCACGCCGCATCACCTTCGAATACGTGATGCTGAAAGGCGTCAATGACAGCCTCGCCGAAGCCCGCGCCCTGGTGAAACTGCTCAAGGGCGTGCCGGCCAAGATCAATCTCATCCCTTTCAATCCCTGGCCCAACAGCCCCTATGAATGTTCGGACTGGCCGCAAATCGTCGCCTTCGCCGACCTCGTCAACAAGGCCGGCTATGCCTCCCCGATCCGCACGCCACGCGGCCGCGATATCTTCGCCGCCTGCGGCCAATTGCGCTCGGAGAGCAAGAAGGTGAAGGCGAGCGAGTTGAAGAAACAGCGGCTGGCAGAGCAAGCCGCCGCCGGCCAGTGACCTCCGCCATCCTCTATCGCTGGCGTCTCAAGCCCGGTCGCGAGACTGAATTCCGCGCCGCCTGGGCCGAAGGCACGCGCCTGATCCACCAAGCTTGCAAATCCTATGGTGCGCGCCTGCACGAAGGCGAGGACGGTCTGTTCTGGTCCTATGCGTTGTGGCCATCGGAAGCGACACGCAAGGCCTGTTTTGCCGACCATGACTGGTTCGGCCGGGACTGTTTCAAAACCATGCAGGCCTGTATCGACGAGCGTTTCGACGAGATCCGCCTGACCCTCACCGACGATGCCCTGACCGCGCCAGCCCCGCGCCTCGAACCCGTCCTGCTGACCACTGAACGCCTGCTCCTGCGCCCGATGGTGCCGGAGGATTGCGAAGCCTTCCTGCCGGCCCTGACCGATCCGGAAACGATGAAATACTGGTCGCGCGGCCCGCTGGCCGGCATCGAGGCGGTGCGCGATTATCTCGGATGGAATATCCGCGGCGACGGGGTGGAGACCTTCGTCCTCACGCTCAAGGACGCGCCCCGGGACGCGCTCGGCTGGGTCGTGTTGATGGACCGCAAGAATAATGCGGCCGAGACGGGCTATATGATGCGTCCCGATCAGCAAGGCCATGGCTATGCCCGCGAGGCGACAGCGGCGGTGGTCGAGCATGGCTTCATGACCCGTGGCTTGCGCCGCATCTATGCCGATACCGACCCGGACAATGCCGGCTCGATCCGCCTGCTCGAATCGCTTGGCTTCCAGCTCGAGGGGCGTTTGCGCGCCGCCTGGGAAACCCATATCGGCGTCCGCGACAGTCTGATCTTCGGCCGCGTGAAGGTTTAGACCTGCCCTCGGGCACCGCTTGGGGCGCCGAAAAGCTTTCTTAACCACACGCATGCTCTCTGGTTCTTTCCAGTTGAGAAATGAAACCATGCGTCGCCGATCCAACACGCCCCTCAAATTCCTGCCCGCCATCGCGGTCAGCCTGGCTGTGATCGGCATGCCGGCCCTGGCCGTGTTCGAGCCTGTGCATGGTAGCGAGGCCGCTGCGGTCTTTCCACCGGGATGGAAGCATGCCGACGTGGTGCTCGCCACAGCGCAGGCCGATTTGTCCTTCGTGCGTTTCGGCGCCTTCTCCAATATCGGCATTGTCGAGATTGCCGATGCGGGCTCGCTGCGGGCCCTGCGCCGGGCCGGCGCGCTGATCCTTCTTCCGCCGGGCGCGCTGGGCGGTTGCCTTCTGCCCCGCGACCCGTCGACACCCTTTACGGCCGCCCCCTCCAACAACGGACTTTCGATATGACACGTCTCGATCAATTGCGCTCCCAGGCCCAGACCGCCCTGACGCTGGTGATCTGCGCCGGAGCCGTGCTCTACCCGCTGGCAGCCTTATTCCTGGCCCAGGATCGATTGATCCCCGGGACGGTCCTCCTCGCACTGGTCGCGGCAATGGCCGTCTTCGTCTGGAAAACCGACGCGAATTCGATGTCCTCGCGGATCACGACAGGCGCCAGCCTGATCGCCCTGCCGGCCGCGCTCGTCTACATGATGAGCGGTTCGGGCTGGCAGATCGACATGCACATGCTGTTCTTCGCCTGCCTGGCGGCCACTGCCGCCCTGCTGGACTGGCGCGTCATCATTGCCGCCGCTGCGGTCACGGCTGTCCACCACCTCTCGCTCAACTTCATCCTGCCCTGGGCCATCTTCCCGGAAGGCGCGAGCTTTACCCGCGTCCTGTTCCACGCCGTGATCGTTGTCGGCCAGTCTGCAACGCTGATCTGGATGACGGCCCAGGCCTCCATGGCCCTGACCGAAGCCGACGCCAGCACAGAGCAAGCCAATGCCGCGCAGCAATCGGCGGCCCAGAGCGCTGCGGCGGAACAATCCGCCAAGACCGACACTGAAACACGCCGGGCCGCCGTGGCCGAGCTTGCGACCAATTTCCAGAACGCGCTGCGCACGGTCGCCAGTGGTGTCTCGGGCGCCGCCGGTCAGGTCGACTCCCTGGCCCGTCAGCTTCAGACCGATGCCGGCGCCACGCGCGATGGTGCCCGCAGCGCTGCCGAGCGCGCCGGGCAGACCAATTCCAATGTCCAGTCTGTCGCCGCTGCGGCGCAGGAATTATCAGCCTCGATCTCGGAAGTGTCCCGCATCCTGGAAAATTCCGACAATGTCTCCGAGCGCGCCGCCGCCGAAGCGGTCGGTGCCGGACGTTCGATCGACGACCTCCAGGCCGCCGCCAAGGAGATCGAGGACATTATGCAACTGGTCGCGGCCGTCGCCGAACAGACCAATCTGCTCGCCCTCAACGCCACCATCGAGGCGGCTCGCGCGGGTGAAGCCGGCAAGGGTTTCGCGGTCGTCGCGTCCGAAGTGAAAGCCCTGGCCGAGCAAACCTCGCGCGCCTCCAGCGATATCGCCGGGCGTATCGAGGCCATGCGCGGGGCCTCGGGCGGCGCCGCCAGCTCGCTGGGCAAGATCGCCGAGACGATCGAAGAATTGCGCGCCTCGTCCAATAGTGTCCGCGGCGCCTTCACCGAACAGAGCAGCGCGACGCGCGAGATTGCCGAACTCGCCGAACGGGCCGCCGGTGAGACGTCCGAAGTGACGCGCGAAATGGACAATGTGAACGGGGCGGCCAGCCGCGCCAGCACGGCAGCCGAGGAGTTCATGCTCGCCTCGTCGGAGCTGAACCAGTCGGCCACCCAGCTCGACCATGAACTCAATGCCTTCAAGGCCGCGCTCGACGCCGCCTGACAGCGATCACTACAGCAGACATGAAAACGGGCGGTGCCAGACCGGCGCCGCCCGTTTTCATTGACAACCAGCCTCGGCTCAGCCCGGCTTGCGGAAGCGGTAGACGAAGCGGTCCGTGTGCCGGCGCAGATCCGGCGCGAAGACATTGCCGGTCCGGTCGTCGTCCGGATTGGCGAGCATGTCGCTTTCCGCTTCCAGAATGAAACCGGCCGCCATCACCTCTTCACGGACGATATGGGCATCGATGCGGTGGGTATCATTGACGAAGGTCAGGCCGGAGCCGGCGGGGGCATGGTGGTCAATGACGATGAAGACACCACCGGGACGCAGGGCGTCGTAAATCGCCTGGTTCATCGCGACCCGGTCGGTGCCGTCATAGGCGGTATCGTGGTAGAACAACACCATGAAGGCGGCATCCAGCGGCGCGTCGATCGCGCTGTCGAAATTCTCGATCCTGTCGACGACGCGGGTCATATTGCTGCGTGAATCCGCGAGTTCGCCCAGGGTGGCATTGCCGTCCGCGAAACGCTCGGCGATCCAGGCCGGATTGAACGCGTAGACATGGCCCGCCTCACCCACGGCGGCCGAGAGCACGCGGGCATAATAGCCGCCTCCCGGCACGATATCGGCAACGCGCCAGCCATGCTCCAGCCCGGCAAAGGCGAGCACTTCGGCCGGATGCCGATTGACATCCAGCAGCCGGTCTTCCTCAGGGCGCGCCGCATCGGCCAACGCGGCCTCGATCACCACAGGCATGGGCTCAGGCTGTTGCGCGGCAGGCGCCGGCGTTTCGGTCGCTGGCGAACAGGCTGCGAGCGTCAGCGCTGCAGCGGAAAGGCAGAAGAGAAGGCGCATCGAATAATCCCCGATCATGGTCCCCGAATGAGGCCAGCATCATCGCCAAGACGACCTCACAAGCCAATCAATTCGCCGTGAGACATTTTCTATCCCCAATGTTTCAGACCTTTACGGTTGGGAAGGGTTTTTCTGGCATCAAGGCCGCGTGTCCGGAGCCTGATTCCTTCCGTGACCGGGGGAGGTTGAATCATGCAATTCATGCTCGCAATCGCGACAATCATGGCCGTCGGCGCCGCTTTCATCTACCGGGCTGAAAGCCGCCGCGAGGACTAGCACCTCCGCGCTGCTGCCAGGCACTTGCACTTCGCTGCCGGGGCCGTTTATCTCGGCGATCCAATCTTGCTGCTCCCTCTTGCCGCGAAGGGCTCGCCATGCTGCTCCACCACGCCACCTGGCCTGAAGTCGAAACCTATCTGAAGCGCTGCAAGGGCATCGTGATTCCGATTGGCTCGACCGAACAACACGGTCCCAACGGGCTGGTGGGCACCGATGCCATCTGCCCGGAAGTGATCGCTGCCGAGGCTGGCGCCGAAGCCGGCTTCCTCGTCGGCCCGACCTTCAATGTCGGCATC
>TARA_R110002126_G_scaffold247974_1_pt1 | contig 15559 bp, 13 predicted proteins | sample TARA_R110002126 | Tara Oceans TARA_R110002126 (sample SAMEA4397536) | marine metagenome | biome: Polar Biome; feature: [DCM] deep chlorophyll maximum layer (ENVO:01000326); material: water (ENVO:00002006), including particulate matter (ENVO:01000060) such as... | depth 30 m
TAGTTATATTTTACACTACTGTCTCATTTTTGGGGTCCACTACTACCTTCATTCAAACTTTTAATAAACTCAAAGAGGTTTAGTGTGTAATTATTAATTTTTGAGCTAATTGTTTCCACCGTGAAAAAATCTATTTGATGGCTACCATAGAAGTTAAACTCCATTGTATCCGTAAAGTTTAGTTTAATTGACTCTAAAAAACAAACTAACTCATCCTCTGTTAATTGGCCGACTTTCTCATAAAAATCGCTCCTGTAATTTGTATTATCGCCATATGCTATTTGGAGACTATCAATACATCTAAAAAAGTTCAGCGTTAAAATTAGATGCATTTTACTTAGGTCGTAAGCAATAAATATTTCATTTGATAATTCCGATGTTTGTTGTTGCCTATTATTGCAATCAACTATGCGAAAACTGAGTTTTTCTGGATCTCTTCGGCTCTGAGAAGTATGATTAAAAAATAAAGGTGTGTTACCCAGCTTAATCGTTCTGCTACGATTGAGAAGGTAACCAAAATCTGCCTGTTTATAAAACGCTGATGGCTTGGTTTGAATAATTTTCTCTAAGTTAAATTTAAGAGTAATATCGCCAGTTGCTTGAGGATCAATATCCTGCGTTCCAAGACAAACAGCATTGCCATCACCATTAGAAATATCAAGTGGAGATAAAGCCGCCTTATTAAAAGATAAATAAAAATGTGACAGTGATCGAGACCCGTACAAAGCATCATCTAAGATGCTTTGTAATGCTGAGGTGGAAGTAATATGTTTAATTTCAGAAAATGATGGTAATTTTTGTGCCGCAAGCATAATACGCTCCGCAAGCCCTTCTTCGCATTGTGGGGTATAGGGTGTGTTGGCATCTTGCATTAATATTTTGGCATCGTTTATGTATGTTTGAATATCTTGAATTTCTTCATCAGCCATTCGGTCACGATGTTTTCTCGCTATACGATTTATTTCTTCTTGTTGCCTTTGCTTTTTTCGTATTGTGCGTTGCACTTTTAAAATAAAAGGCTCAAGCGTTTTTAAGTTCACTTGCTTCAATGTCTCTTGTACTTTTTTCTCTTGTGACAAAATACAGGCGGGTATTTGATCAGCATTAAATATATTCGATGGCGGGATGGTTACATGCATTTGAAGTAAGTTAGTAACCTTTGCATCCTCTAAATTATAAATTTGGCGCAAGAGTTCAGGAGAAATATTGGGTTGTATCCGAGTGCCTGATTTTTTTGATCCTAGATGATATGTGGCAGGCGTCATCCTGGCCAATATACCTCCAATTTTTTTAAGGTTTTCTTGTTGAATTTCAGGTTCAGCTAGATATTTTTCTATATGTAACCATAACGAAAAATCAGTGTCCGACCACCAAGCTCCTATTTTGTAACAAGTGCTCCAAGTAGGATGGTGACGAAACTCTGATGTGGATTGACCTAAAGGAAATGCAAATAATCGCTCTACTTCAGTAGAAGTAAAAGCTATAAGTTCAGGTGAGTTTAATAGTATTTCTTCAATATCGCGCATGATAAACAACTATTGTTAATTACAGTGTGATTTTATATTATACACTTTATTGGTTCTTTGTAAAACTATTTGTTCGCAATAGAAGCTTTGTTGCAGCACAAGCCGCAGCTCCGCTGCTTAGGCCGACTCCGTCGCCAACTCTATCAACCCCCTGCTCAAGCCGTAGCTGTTAGGAACAGAAAACAGAATCACTTGTGCCCGAATTATTTTGCAAATGAAACGACTTTATTCTGCAAACAGATTTGCATGAAACAACAATAAAATGCAAATGAAAATTTTTATGAAACAGAATTATTTTGCGAATGGATTCTTGAAATAACAGCAAGAAAGTTGTTGTTTTATCTGAATTCAATGAAAACCTATGTTTATAGTTTTTTAGTATCCTCAGTGATTGAAGCGTATACGCTCTATGGATAAAAAGCCTTTTTCAATAAAAACCCATATTCACTAACTTATTTTGAGCATAATAATGCAATTTTACCATTGCTATCCATTGTTGTTTTCATACAAAACAAATGATCGTTTATTTTGTATGGTCTGCGGCCATTTGCAGAATAACTCCGTTTCATAATGCGATCTGTTTGCAAAATAATTCTGTTTCATCAAAATTCGTTTGCAGAATAAAGTCGTTTCATTTGCAAAACAATTCAAGCAGAGCCGAATCTGTTGTCTGGTCCTAACACCTATATTTTAAATGTGACAATAGGCCACGATACGCTCATTTTAATCATTTTGGAGGACTCATAACAGCGGCGTCGTCTCCATCCTTCTGCATTATTTTTTTATTTTCAAAAGCTTGTTGAATACAAAAGTTGGCAATTTGCGAGCTAAACTCCAAACATCTTTTTCCAGCTTCAATTTCAGGAGACATTTTACCCAATTTTTCAATTAACGAAACATTGGGACTGCAATTGACCTCTAATAAAAAATAATTTCCATGCTCATCCTTCATCAAATCCAAACCAACCACTCCTAACGGAAAGGGTAACAGAGGCAATAAATCTTCATACCACTCAATCAGCGGGCTAGTTAATGCTATTGGTTCATCACCTGAGCCCAATATCTCACCCTGGATTTTTTCGTAACAATTGGATTCCGCATCTAACACTACTGGTTGCCATTCAAGCTCGAATTGAACTACAGAACTAATTCTTTGATTAACAATGTTTAGTCTTAAATAGATTGAGCGTTCCAAAGAAATACTCGTATCGAAAGGATGAATGAATTTTTGAAATATTAAGCCATAGCGTCTAGTTTTTGTCTGAGTCATATTAGACCCCCACAAATAATATGATAAAAATTGTGTAAAACTCTCTTCATCTTTAGCCCGATATACCCCCGTCCCCCGGCTGCCTCGAGAAGCTTTAATAACTAGAGGATAACCAAGTTTCTCAACGTCCTTTTTCACTTGTTGAACCACTACTTCTTTATCTCTCATTTCGTACGATGCCATCCAAGACTCATCTAAACAAACACTTTCAGGAAATACGTTATTGTCTTGTAGTGAATAATATTGTGCTACTTTAGAAAGTGTCCATGGCATCAATTCTGAATCAGAAACAGAGATACCTCGTTCTTTTAAATCTTCGGCTAAGGCAATCACAGGCTCTCTTTTATTTGTCCACGTTCGCACCATAACAAACGCAATATCGTTAAGCGTAATAAGTAGCGTTGGAAATAGACCCTGTGACGTTTTAATTAAAGCATCACAATCTAAAGTTAAACCATCTCCAACTTTTTTTTCAATAACCAATGAGTTAAGCGGAATATTCGATTTCTGGCACTGTTCAGCAATAGCCTTGTCTATAAGACTCACAGATAAATTTGATGCATCTTCAGTAAGTAATATAATCGTTTTCATGTTGCGGTAATCCTCGGCGTTGTCACATAAATAAAAAAATTATTTCAGAGTATGTTTTTTCGGCTCTTTTGCGCATCTGTAGAAATTAGGCCGCAGGAAGTGTAATGTTTAGGGTTGATTGCAGCTAAATAGATGCAATCAACCCTAAACATTACACTTCCTATACGGCTACAATAATTACAAGCAACCTTGAACCAAAAGAATGGGTCGAGGCTTTTAATAATAAACTGCTCGGCGTTGCAACTACAGATAAATTATTGCACAATGCAACGCTCCTCAAACTTGAGAGGAAGAGCTACCGAACCACTAAAAATCAATAATAATAAAATAATAGTGATTTTAATTTGGGCTAATTACCTGCGTTTTAGGTGGCTCCATGTTGGTGATGATCGGTAGCGCCATCAAAGTGATGTTTCACACTCAACAACAAAGCCAGAGAAAATACGAATAATGCGATCATCTATTTGATCTGGATAATATACAAACACAAGCCAATCATTTGTTTCACCTTGTCGATACAGCTTCGTAATTGGAGTGGCACTAGAGTCAGAGGAATCAATCGTAATTTGACTAAAGTCCTTTTTCACGAGCGCTGTTCCAATATGAATTGTGTTACCCGCGCTATCATAAGTATAAAGGTAATACGTTGTCGGTCCAAATGTTGATGATTCATGTTCAATCATCCCAATTTTCACATTGTCCGAGTCAAAAATATCTATACTTTTAGCCCACGGATCTTTCCAGAGTATCCATTGTTCAGCTCGCACTACTCCAGTAGCTTGAAACGCATCTTCTTTACAATAAGGTTTCTTATATAGCAACAAAGTGGATCCGAGTGCCAAAATGTCACCAGGATACGTGTCTTTAACAGGTGAACTAATCTTGTGGCGAACAAACGCATAATGCCCAGGGTTATTTCTAACCTTAAATTGGTAGGGATGGTCCTCGTGTACACTAGAGGCATCGCTTGCATTCACAATCAGTGGCAAAAATAAGCTGACACCGATCATGCATAAAGCACACAACTTTCTCATAAAAAACAACCTATTATAATAAAAATATGCATTATTGCATACTGGGGGTCCAGACGGTAACCCCAGGGGCCAGGGCAAACGCATGAGTGATCAAAAAACACCATCCACCACTTGTTGAGCATACTCAGCTTGAAGCGTCGCTTTGAAACGTTTAGCTTTCACGCCTTTTTTACACGTTTTTTCCTTACGTAAAGCATTCATGGCCACGTGTCTAAACACTCCAAAATTTTCAGGAGCATTATCACGCCTCACTCTAGATTCATCCTCTCTAAAAGAAACATCAAGCACCATGTCATGAAGATTAGTAACGCCCTGCGTTTCGGGAAGTGACAAAAAAACCTCAACTGCGCTCTTGATAACTTCGGGTAAGTTAATCGCTTTTTCTTCGATTTTAACCATTAAATTCACCTTTATTTCGTTATTGAAATTAATTTGTTTAACGCCCAAAATGCATGTCACACGATTTTTGTGAACTAAAATCCCCAGGTATGACTACCTTTCGCCTCAGTATGGGCACGCAAAAAACGCGCTTGCGAGGACGCTTGGAAAGATTTGTTTGGGTGAGCATGACCAGATTCATCACCCCATGACGTATATTCATTCTTCGATGAAAAAAGTGTCTCTGCTATTTTTGCACATGAAAATACTGTTATCGCACTCAAAACAAACATCTTTAGTTCCTTTGTGTTGGACGTACTTAATATTTTTGGCATCATTTCCTCGTCATCAATGTTCATCAATGACATACCAAAACCTAAATTTCACCACCCTGATTTTTTTCCTGAAGGTGGCACTTTAATTCAATCAACAGCTTGTTATTCCGAGCAATATGCCCGGCAAATTCCCCAGGTGTTTTATCTTGAAAACCAGTTCAAAATCACCACCAGCGCTGGTTTTCAAGACCCTTCCCACATGCTTACCCACAGATTCTGGGGATAAAACGTCGGTGTCGCGAAATAGGCTTTGTTTTTGTTGATACAATTTTAAGGTTTGGTCTGTTTTTGTCTACGCACTCTCAGTTTATTCGAGTGCTCCAGGTTGTGGACATCTTACCCTGGCGCAATCACCACGGCCTCACCGGTTAAATATCGCATAAGCTGCTTAAGATTAAATCCGAGCATCGCACAATATCCTGAAGCTTCTGTTGTTGTGTCGGATTTCATGCGTGAGCGACCCATCTGCCAACTTTTTTTTAAATGCCCAATGATGGGTTCAATCCCTGCCCTACGATTTTCAAGTAATTCTAATTGCTCGGGTGTGATGGGGTTATCAGGAGGATCTTTTAGTTTTCTATTGGGCCGCTGCACGGCGACTTGTTTTACGCTAAAGTCTAACGCGAGTTTTTCATTGTCTTTGGAGTAATAACCTTTATCCGTACCCATGGATTTAATCGGTGTTTGAAAAAGCTCAATGTGGTGTGTCAGCATAGGTTTAAAGCTGGCCGCATCAGGCATACGAATCGAATTATTCGGTATCGAATAAACAAAGTTACCTCCGACACGTCCAATTTGAAATTGGCGTCCAAACTCCAGCCCCTTATGATGTTTGTTCTTGTTAAAGCAATCGACTGCATTTCTATGAAAAGAAAATATTTTAGAATGACGTGACGCATTATCATAGCATCGGTCAAACGTTTCAGTTAATAGAGCGGGTGCTTTTCGTATAAACTGCGTGATGAGGTTTTTATCTCTCACGGGAAGCGAATCTAAGATAAAAGGTTCATCTATGATGCGTGCAAAACGTATCATAGGCTGTATCGCTTCTGAAACAGCAGACCAAAGTTTTACGAGTGCTATTTTACGCGCCTCCATCTTTTTCTTAAGCTCTTTGCGTTTTTCAAAGTAATGCTGCTTTGCTACGCCCTTGATAGCCTTCATATCAATATCAGGAATATGTTCTTTTACAACGTCCGGCATCGTTCGCATCAGTATTTTTTGAATACGACGCCCAACGGCTGCCGCTTTAACCAATAAATTCACCGTGGCAGGATACTGCATATCAGGTATTTGTACGGTCGAGTCAATATCAATATGCCCTGGGTTTGCAAATCCTTTTTTTACAGCCAGTTGGGTCAGTGCATTAGCTAAAGCACATTGCGTTTCAGGCGATAAACGTGAACGAAATTCCTCTATCTTGGTATGGTCTGGCACCTTCCAATTATCGACAAACGTCTTACCACAAAAAACAGCATAAACGGCATTATCACGGATTTGTCTTTCAATTCCTCGGTCTGTTTCATTCAATAATTGCTGAAGCAAAAACACACCTAAATGTGTGCGCACTTTCAGTTTACGCCCTAGCCACCATTTCAAACGACCCGTAGAGCGCTTTAAATCCGGTAAAACAACGTCACAAAGCCCTTCCCAATCTAACGCATTCATAAGTTTTATCAGAGGATGATCCGAAGAAACTTCAACCATAATTTTTTGGGTTTTTAGCCATTGATCACTCAGCCCCGAAATACAGAGACTCATTATCTTTCCTTGATAGCACGCGACATCCATGTCAAACAAATTAGTCTGAGTAGTGGCCAAGCATACAAAAGTTTTGTTTGATAGCAAATACATGCTTAAAAAGACAGAGTATAATAGGTTAAGTTTATGACCCAACTGCCAAAGATGATTGTTTAATATGAAACGATGGGATGTTTCAGACATGGTGGATATTGGCCGCAAATTGTTTGCCAAAATTTACAAACAAAAACACCATGCAAACCCTAATCACGATGTTCATTTTATGGCTCGAGAACTGGATGGATGGCTAGTACAAGGCATTGAATCCATGTGTGACGGTAGCTACACACCGCGCCATCTTAAACGCCATTACTTTCCAGATGAAATGGTTGACCAACTGCATTTATCTGACCGAATTTTCCAAAATATTTTGCTTAAACAATTAAAGCCAACGTTTACGCACGTGATGAATCCTAATTGCTACCATTTACACGGGCCAAGTGGCGTGAAGCTTGCCACCCAGCGGATTCGAGACGTGCTTCGAGCACAAAACCCCCAATACATCATTCGTGCGGATATTAAATCCTTTTACAAATCCATCCCGCATCACCTATTAATTCAGGATATCAAGCAGCATTATCATGACGAAAAAGTACGAGCCATGCTGGAGCAAATCATCATCAATCCCATTGAAACACCAAGGGGATACAAAAATGCCGATCACGGCATTGCATTACGCGGGCCGTTGTCACAGTTTTTCAGTGGCATTTATTTAAAACCGCTGGATGATGCCTTTGAAACCATGGATGTCTCCTATTTCCGATACCAAGACGATATCCTTATTTTCTGCAAGTCTAAACGGCAGCTTAATCGCTGCAAACAACGCATGATGGCGGTATTAAAAGAAAGGCACCTTCGTTTATCACGTAAAAAAACGCGCATAGGTCATATAAAAACAGGATTTCACTTTTTAGGCATCAACTATCCGGGAACGCAAACCTCGGATAACACCGACGTGACACAGGCAACTGAACGCTCCGTTATTCAACCAAGCCCTGACATAAAACCAGCCGAATTGACTGGGGGGGGCAGATATATCAACGGATAATCAAATGCCTGTGCTGGGTAGCATCGTCCCGCATCCAAGGACGCTACGAAAAGCACGCGAGCATGTTTTAGCCATGGTCAACAGTGGGGTCTCTCCCTTCCGGATCAGAAGTTACTTGCATCGCTGGGCCACATGGTGGGTAAGCACCGCACAAAACTGGCAGTACCACGAATTATTGACTTGGTTTTTGAACATGTGTTGGGATTTAAAGCCGGCAGTGTATGCCGCCGGCCTGCTTCATCACGCCATGATCAAGCTCGCAAACCATAATTCGGTGTCTCCACGTTCAGGGTTTCACGCGCCTCTGTGAGATCAGCGGTTCTTACTTTATCAAGGCGGCTAACGGCCGCCAAATCAACACGGGCAGGCGGGACGTCCAGCCGCAGAAGGTCCGCGGCTGCAACCGCCAGGAATACACGCGGACGCCGCGCACGCTCGCTGGCCAAAGCAAAATCAAACCCGAGACCAGAAGCAACCGAAGGAAGAGGGAACCACGCATCATGGGAGTCGGTAATCAAATTATAAAATGAACGAGAGCGAGGCAACCGAGGCTCATTAAATTCTGGACAGGGGTCAAATGAGCGGTCCGGTCTGCAATATTCGTTGGCGATATGTACGGGAACTTCCCGCTGAGCCTTACCTACGTCGAGCCAGGCTTGAGCCCGCTGGTGAGAATCCCAGCTATCATAATGCGTCACGTAGGTATCCAGTGCTGTGATTAGCGATTTAAAATCAAAGGTTAATTTATTGCTGATGGCATTGGCGGGGGATGTATAAAAAAACGAGGTCATCCTGTATTGCTTATGGTGGTCTAATGCTTTTTTAAGCTGTTCATATTCTGTTGCGGTGAACGGGAGCGTTTGATAACTGGCTGCGGAGACCTGTTGTATTTTTGGCAGGTTTTGACCCACCATCGCTTGTAATTGACGAAATTCCTCGGGGCTTAAGTCTTTCAGCACAAAGCTCACGTCATAATGTGGGTTTTGATAATCAACTCCATGTTGTTGATAAGCAAGGCCTGAGCGCTCCATTTCGTTTACTTTGTCTAACATTAACGTTTTGGTCGCATCATCCATGTGGCGTTCGAGCATGCGACTCATGTGGGTGTCTTTAGCCCAATAGGCGTATTCGTAGGCGGTGCAGTTAAACGTTCGGCCCGAGTAATCGGTAAATCGAGCAGGCGTTGTCAGGAGGGTTTGTTTGTTATCGGAGGCTTTTAAGATAGCCTCTGCTTCGTCTTGATTGCCTTTGGCGACATCGTCTGGAAACTGACGCAGTTGGAAAGCCGGTAAAGCACGACAGGCATCGACCACTTCTTTGGGGAGCTTATCCCATTCGATGGTGTCTAATTTATCCACGAGTGCTTCGGGCTCGATTTCCACCGTCATCACCGCCTCATCTTGAGGTCTCATAACATCGGGATGCGTGGCCGCTTCTTCACGAATTTCAGCAAAATAGGCTCGGTTTGGCCCTGTGGTTGCTATATTCGCGAAGTCTGTGCAAATCAAACCTTTTTGCGTGAAGAATACAGCGTGTTCATCACGAGCTTCGGTATCCAGTATCATGAAATCATCCATGTGTGGATTTTCTTTGGTGGCCGTGACGGTACGATAGGTGATTTCAAATTTGGCTTGAATCGCGTCTTTATCGGCTGCGCTTAAATCACGCGATAGCTTAAATACCTTTTTGTGTGAATTAATAAACATGATGATGGCATGTTCCACATCATCACCGTTTGTTAAGGCGTTTGATACTGTATCGACGAGTGCCTGACTTAATGCCGCGTTATTATCTAGAATTTGTCCGAAATTTTCGTTGCTAATGTTTTGTGCGCGACAATGAATATTTAAAACGGCTAGGTAAAATTGTGTCATGATTGACAGGCGTTCGGCTTGTTCTGCTGGTGTTGTATACGCACCATGATAAAACGGTGAGCCTGTAAATGAGGCCGATAGGTTCGGTGCACAAAACCCTAGCAATGTATTAACGTAACCTTCTCGGGTTTCCTCTTCACCAATCAGTTCCCTCATCCTATCGATATTCGCTTTACTAGCCTCTTTTTCCTCCTCGCGCTGCCCATTAGACCATGGTTCGATATAACGCTGAAAATCCACAGGTGTGTCAAACAAACGCTGGCATTGCTCGGTTAATACGCGCTGGATGTCTTCAAAGCTTGCATCTTGAGATAAAGCGCTTAAGGTCGCGGTGACAAGCTCTGTACGTGGGTCGGGTTTCCCCAGGGTAAGCCCCGGAAATACCTTATGCATTTGATTATATAACGGTGATGATGGCGTACCTGAAAAATCATTACCTCGCTTAATGGTAAACACCGGATTAACCACGTTGCCGTAATTGTCTTGCTCGCATGGTCGTAGTTGAATGCTGTATAAGTTCGAAGGTTTGGCTAAAAAATCGTTGACCGTATCTTGATAACCTTCTCTCATATTACGGACTGCATCAAGGTAGATATTAATTTGGCGTAGGCGCTCTTGTTTAATGCTGTGTCCGGTATCGCCCTCTTCAAGCAACGAGATATGAAATTCCAGAACGTTTTTATACGATTCTAGTTCGCTGAAACCGCCACCACCAAAAAATGCATCGACCTCTGCCGTTGAGCGACAGGTGTTATCGGTGCTGATATCCTGCCCGCCAACAAACGGCACGAGCAGGTGCACGCGATTGGTCGCGGGGTTAACGTGGATGTAGCGTGGTGATGTAGGCTCAATGAGTGGAATAAGCATGGGTCTTGCCTCATGTGTTGTGTAAATTCGCTTTATGATGATTATTATAGGCCATGTTTGACAAAATAACGTCATTAATTCAGCAAAGGGCTTTCGTTTTTTCTGACCCAAGGGGTAAGTTATGGGCTACCTTCTATTTCGCGACAGCGACTAAAACAAAAATCAAAATAAGGAAGGAAATGCAAACGCATATCCGCCTGAATTTTTCTCTGAACGGGATTGATGACACGCCTTGCTCACGCTATCGGCGCGTTGAATTTCTTTTAATGCCTGGTCAAAATCCGAAAAGTCTTCGTCAGCATGGCTTACGGAAACTGTATGGCTCGTGCTCGCTACCTTATTAGGGTTGCGATGCAACTCAATCTCACGGTCGATTTCAGTGAAGTGCGCCGCTGTCTTATCACTTATGGATGGGGCTTCAACATCACCACCTTGAAGTCCTAATGATTCAGATGAAACATGGGTTTTTAGCTCTTGCTCAACGGTTGTAACAAGACCTGTGAGTGTCGATGTCAATGCTTCAGCCTCTTGCAACCTATTTTGAAGCTCGGTGCACATCCCATCAAGCTCGGCTTTGTCTAATGCTACCCCATTTTGATGTGCAGATAGTTTCTCGGCTACCTCACCCAGCGCTTCAATAAGTGATGTGTAGCGAAGGTTATGACCTCGCATAACACCTACATTCTCTTTCAACTCAAATATTCCCTCAGAGCGCGTCATGGTTAATTCATTGAGCGATTTGAACACCATGGTGATTTTTCTTCCTAAAACACAAAAGGACTCAATAGATGTCTTGAGTGACGCTTCCATCTTGGGAATGTCGTCTAAAAACAAGGTGTCACGCTGCCTCACGAGTTCTGCGTGCTCTTCTATAATAGCGGTAGCCGTCGCATACAGCGCCGTCACTAATCCAGTGAGAAGCCATGCAACCCCTATGAATGCCCCAACAAGATAACTGACCGAAACAACCGTCCCACCGAGCCAAAGCTTTTCCCCGTGAGATTTATTGCTGTACCACTCTGCAAATTGGTCGATACGACTTTTCCGTTGTTGATAAAGTTCCGCCAGCGCACTAAGGCTAGGACTCATTCCGCCAATAATGCGAACCTGAGCCTGTAAATCATAGAGTAAAGCATCATTAGCGCTACGTTCAGGCACGTCTTCTTGAATATGGCGTTCATGGGGGGAATTTAACTCAACATTAATGGATGGCATAACAACCGCCTTAAGAAAAAAGATTAAGTGAAAAATGGGTACCTGCGTTTTTCTTATCTTCAGCTTGTTCGTTAATCTGGTTACGTAGATCATCAACCTCACGCTGTTTGTCACCCACTAGGGCAAGAGCGGTATTCATCCGCGAGGCGTACCCTGACACTTTCGCCTCAAGACTTTCTACTTTAGCTTGAAGACCCACATGTTCTACGCTCTTTTCTTTCAAAACATCTAAGAGCATTTCTGCGCGTGAAGCATAACCTTCAGTTTCAAGAAGAAGACGTGCATTCTCAACCCTAAGTGTCTGCATCTCTCGGTTGCTTTGAAGCAACTCAGGAAGGTGAGCTAAAGATGCAGCCATCTCTTGAACCATTGATTGCTGCAACGCAAGACTAGATTGAGTATTGATTTGAGCTTCAATGGCATGTTGAATCTCACCGCTATTTTCTTCCCGTGAATCAACAACTACGGTCACGGCCTCATCTAACTGCTCGGTGACGTCTCTCAGCTCGATTAAATTGAACTCATAGTCTGCTGATGCTTCGTTCACACGTGTGTTTTGTTGTGTGGTATCTCCCGCAACCTGATGCAGATGCTCAGATATTTCTGTTACCAACGCATCAGCATTTCGATGGGCCACTTGGCCAACATTTTCTGCTGTCGCGTGAAAGGCTGGCAGAGCATTTCGATATGCCGCACACAAATTAAAATATAAATCAGCATTGATATCAATATGCTTGGCAACCGTTGCAGTTGCGTAAGCTATCACAACGCCTTGAGCGGCCGGCGATGAAGCCAGAGTAAGCGCTAGAAGCGGTAACAACGTACTTCTCCTTCATGTTTAACACAAGTGGTGGGCTACAAGACCCCGTTGATTTGCGCTCATTTTACACAGTAAGAAGTGGTTATGAAATTGGTGTCTAGCTCGTTGAACTGTAAGACAGGGCTTACATCACTCACTTGATGCAGATTCTGTGATACGATAATGTCTATCACTTTCGCTTCGGACCACAACGATGTGTGCACTCATAGAAACCGAACGCTTAATTCTTAGGCCGCCTCAGTCGGGCGATGAAATCCCCCTGAACAAACTCATCAATCGTTCACAGGAATCACTGAAGCCCTGGGTGGCTTGGGCGCATAATACGCGCATTAGCACCACATTGCAGTTTGTGGAGCATGCCGTTGAGCAATGGGACTCTAACAAACAATCTAATTTTCCCATGGTGATTTTTCACAAAGAAGATGCCTGCCTAATTGGGTGCTCTGGTTTCAATGAAAAAAGCAACCCTTCAGTGCCCTTCTATGAGCCAGGATATTGGCTTGACTCAAACTACACCGGACGTGGGTTAGCAACCGAATTCACGACAGCACTCACACGCTACGCTTTTGGAAAACTCAAAGCCAAACGCGTACAAATATCCATTCAAGCGAACAATGAAAAAAGCATCAACGTCGCCAAACGCTGTGGTTTTGAGCTGGAGGCTACCCTCCGTAACGCCTGTGTTGATACCCTCACAGGAAAAGCCGCCGATGTGTCTGTCTTTGCTTGTTTTGACACTCAAAACCTCCCACCCCATCACGCAACATGGAAATAATCACCTCAAGCCGCCTTTTGATGCTTCGCCATCTCCATCATCCCAAGTTGGTCGTGTAGTTTTGCAAGCTTTATCGCCGTACCCTCAACCACACGTTCGTTCATCGAGTTAGGTTGTCGCTTATATTGCGCTTCCATCATGCTTAAGTAGCGTGTTTCAGTTGCTATCAAGGCTTGGAGCTCTTGATAAGCTTGGGCCTCTGCATTCATCGCTGTGATATGGCTGTATTTGCACGCTTTAGCCTCAGATGACGAGTATAACGTGTCTCCCCTACTCTCTTGTTGCTTGAGCTTGTGTGCGCGCACAACCTGTTTTTCTTGCTTAGCTTTAAATACTTGCCCTACGTCCCAGTGGTTGTAGAAACCCTTCGGTGTACACCACCGCTTCTCACGCATGAGTTTTGCAATCAGGTTCATGCGATGGTGCATGTCTTGAATGCCGGGAAATTGTTTTTCAGTGTTCAGTAGCGAGAATACAATCTCAGAGAATACTTGCTCAGGGTTTGAAAACTCAAGTTGATACTGGGTATTCAGGTTACGCATCGTGCCCTTGATGTAGTTTTTGGTCGTCTCAGAGAGTCGCTCCCCGATTTGTTGTTCAACAGCGTAGGTTGGGTAGTTAGAGGGGTTGGTTGCCTTAGGGATTTCTACCCCAGGTTCTTCAACACAGCTTTCAGGGGTTGGGTTGTGCTCTACAAAGCCGTTATCCCCAAAAGTAACGCTACAAGCTTCCCTAACTGTATTGTTAGTTGAAGTATTACAATCTTGTTCTTTATATATGGAAACCGCCAAATTGGCGTTACCGGTCACGCCAACATGTTCCGAAAAAACGCACGGTGTATGGGTTGTGTCTTCCTTTTTAATGAAAGAAGGCGCTCTCTCCACTGCTTTATTTGCTGCAAGTTGAACCTGACCACCGATACGTGACATCAGTTTTTCGGTCACACGGATGTAGAGGTTCTTTTTTTTATAAAGGCGCGTGGTTTTCTCAATGTAACCTGCTTCTGCAAACATCTTCAGATAGCGCGTTACAGAGCGCTCTGATAGACGTGAGTCCTCTGCGATTTGAGAGATGCTACGTGTAAACCACGTATGCCCATCCTCTAGGGTGTAGTTGGATATCTGCCACCAGAAAATAAGCTTGTCCAAGAGTGTCGCTTGGTTGTAGTTATTCGTGATGTCATGGAGTCGCTCAAACGATGCATGGTGAACCGATGAGAGGTTCCCTGGAATTTTAGCCATAAAATATCCCTATCCAATAGAATCCTATTGAAATTTCTTGGGAACAGGGCTAACATTTAATGGAGAGTGTATTAAATGTTTAGGGACCCGTCCCTAGTCAAATTTAGTAAAGGGAGGTCTGCAAACTTCCCTTTATTACCTTCCTGGTTTTATGTTGTTGTTTGAAGCGTCATTGGTATCGCCCTTTTTATTATTAGAATATGTTTTGTATCGCCCATTTATTATTTTAAATTTTCGTGACATAAATATTTAAAATCGACTTTGTAGTTAATATTTATAAGCCTCACGATCAGTTATAGATGATCGAATATCCGCATGTCAATGATTAAAAAACATCGTAAAAACAGAGGGATAGCCATAAATCAAAGTCAAGAATTTGTTTTATAAATCTAATAAATAGCTTTAATAATATGATATTGACTCAATCGTTATTTGTTAAGGTCTATATTTCATTAAATTGGGTTTTTAGATACAGGAATAAGGCTTTATTTTTTTCTTATAAAGCTTAGTTAATATCATTTGAAATAATCTTGTTTTATTTATTTGAATATATAGAGGTAAATATTTTATATATGAATGTAAAATATAATTGATTATTGATGTTTTAACTCCAATTAAAATTTACGCTATAAATCGTTAATTACAAGCCCCTTATTTTTTGAATTATAAAACGCTCGACTTATATGTAAAATCAATGAAATAACATAATGTTACGATCTTAATGTAGGGTTATTTAATTTAATTAGGGTGCGGAATTAGGGTGCAGGATTAGGGTGCAGGATTAG
>TARA_R110002126_G_scaffold42101_2_pt1 | contig 15534 bp, 21 predicted proteins | sample TARA_R110002126 | Tara Oceans TARA_R110002126 (sample SAMEA4397536) | marine metagenome | biome: Polar Biome; feature: [DCM] deep chlorophyll maximum layer (ENVO:01000326); material: water (ENVO:00002006), including particulate matter (ENVO:01000060) such as... | depth 30 m
TTTAAATTATGGCAGAACAGACTAAAGGAGGAGGAGAACAATGAGTAAACCAGCCTACGAACTGGACCACAAGTGGTGCCGCTGCTATGACCATGAGACACCCGACGAAGAATGGGATGAGAAGGCGGGGCTCTGGTTCTGTTGGACTTGTGGGGCCGAGTCAGAGACCTCAATGATTGAGACTAGTCTTCCTGGTCCTCTTGATAAGTAGTATCATCATCCTCTAATCCAAGAGACTGGCCCACAAGGTAAACAGCTTCATCGTCGAGGCTGTTTTTTGTGCTTGCTACTAAAGCCCGTAGAGCCATATAAGCTAATCGTTTCATGAGCCACTCAGTCATCAATGATTTGGCTAGTCCTAGTAAAAATGCTTGCATATTATACTCCTATTTGTCTGTAGCAGCTGCTGCCGCTGGTATTAATTTTCCACTCTGTCTTAATGCATCTCCAACGGCTTCTATTGGTACTCCCAATAGGTTAGCCATGGCCTGAGCTAGTTTCGGTCCTTTGCTTGGGTTCTTGTTGTAGGCATCGGCCACTTTAGCTAACCAGAACTGTCCTTTAGGGGTTGACAGTTTCTTACTGGCTGCCTGTGCTGAGGCGGTTGCAACACCGACCAGAGGGTCAACGGTTGCACCAACAGAACCAGCGGTTATCTCCTTTAGGCCCAGGTTGCCTACTTGCTTGTCAACAGTGACAGCCAACTGGCCTTCTAACTTCTTCAAGTCACCAAAGTCCTTAAGGTTGTCTAGGTGTGTGTCTACTAGCCTCTTAGCGCCTTTGGTAGCCTCTGGTGTGTTGAGCCTTGAAGTCCCTTTAGGTACTCTCATTTTCAGAAGGGTCTCTGTGTTCCTTAAAGCCCCTTTCTCCATTTCCTGAAGTTTAGTGGTAATATCTCTGAGTACATCCTTAGGTGTTCCGGCTTTAGGGCCTCCAAACTGAAAGTCAGCCGAATTCATACGGTTGTATATATTGGTCTTCAGTTCTCTGATAGCCTCTAAGGCGGTGCCTCTGGTCTTTACCATGTCGGCTAGTCGTGTGAACTCCTCATCATACATTTTAAGGGCTCTCGCACCCTCTGCGTTATCGAAGGCACCACTAGCCGTTTTCTTCTTAATAGCCGCAACACCCTTATCGTAGGACTTCTGTGCTGCCTTAAGTGCCGGTTCTTTGGTGTATTTAGCCATAGGACCTAAAGCGGCTGCTGACTCTTTGGCGGTATTGCCCAATTCACTGCCTATTTCCTGTAGTTTAGCCTGTGTCTTAGGCACTAACTCATCAAGACTAGACCCCTTGAATATGCCATGCTTCTCCCCTGTCTTAACCGCCTCTTTGTTCTTAAGTTTCTCCTTTGGAAATTGCTGTTCATTCCTTCTCTTGGTAGGGGTCTTATGCATAGCACCCTCTCTGATCTGAGCCCCTGTAGGGACCTTATCAGGGGCCTTCTTAATCGCTTTGCCTAACTTCTGGGCACCTTTACCTAGTAGTTCTCCTCCTGCCCCTAGTGCGTATCCGCCAGCTGCACCTATACCGACATCCTGAAGCCCCTGAGCAGAGAATAGGTCTTCAGATCGACCAGCAGCCTCTATACCCCCTAGAACGCCTTGACCAGCTCTCTTCAATGAGCCTAGTGGCATTGCAACACCGGCTGCTATATCGCCTGCCATATGATAACCAGGTGCCTTAGCCTTAACAGCAGCCTCTTGAGCCCTACGTGTGTCAGTAGTAGTACCGAACGTCTCGCCTTGAGCGATATCGGCTACATAGTCACCTGGTAGGTCTAACTTATCCGCAAGGCCAGCAGAGCCCCCTAATTTAGCGCCTCCAATAGTAGCCCTGAATTTGTCTAAGGTACTAGCCTCAACACCTTCTTGATCGCCTCCTTGGTCAGCCATCTTAGTGGCAGCGGCCATGCCTTGTTGCTCATCATGAGCCCTTAGCTTGGCAATCTTGTCGTGCCTACGGAGTGCCTTGATTTTCTCTTCTCTGGTCATTTATACTCCCTTAGCCTTCATTGCAGCGTCAATGTCATCGTCACTCATATTTTCGTAATCATCTCCAGGGGTGTTAAGGGGGGCCTCAGAGGCCTCTGGCTGAATTCGGTTTATTCTCTTTTCCATCTCCCCTTTCTGCCACTTAAGTTTAGATAGCTGCATGGCTTTGGAATCTGTCTTGGTTGGTGCCATAGCCTTGAATGTCGCAAGTTCATCTTTTTGTATCGCACCTCCTGATTGCATACGACCAAAGGCCTCATTCCATCGGGCTAGGTTGGCGGTATAGTTATTATCGCCTATAACACTAAAGGTGTTCTCGCCCTCATTTAGTGCCTTAATCATGCCGTTCACAGAGTCAAGGCCCATTGTAGCCGAGTCAAGACGTTTCATCAACTCAGCGGACAGAGGCGAGGCGGCCTCAGGAGGCGAGGCGGCCTCAGGAGGCGGGTTTTTTAGCTGGTCGAGCTTAATCTGGGCTGTTTCTAGTTTGATATCCTTGAGTGTTCTTGGTGCCGGTGTTGTAGGTGTTCCTGGTTGTCCTGCTCCTGTCACACCACTAGCTGCAACAGCACCTTTAGGTTTCTTAGTCATCTCCTTAGCAAGCAGAGGGGCCACTTTCTTAATCTGAGCCAAGCTAAACCCAGTGAAATCCTTACCAGGCATTGTCTTACTCATTGATGCTTGGGCCATCTTAGATACGGCTGAATTAGGGTCTTCTTCTTCTCCTACCGTAGGTGCTGGTGTTGGCTCAGGACCAATAGCGGCTAAGTCTTGTTCGGCTCTGTCAACTCCTTGTGCAGCACTGGCGGTTGAGCCAAAATCATTATACGCTTTGTCCTGTCCTCCGACTACCCTTGGAGTAGAGCCTAGCTGAGACAGCTTATTGCCCATGATAGCTCCTTGGTTCTGAGAGTTACCATAGGCATTGACTAGACCACCTACTGCATTGCCTAGTCCTACTCTGTCCTGAGTGTCTCTGGCCTCCTGTACGCCTTTCTCACCCTGTATTTTCTGTTCAATGTAAGCCCTTACTTTAGGGTTCTTGATTGCGTCTAGATTAACGGCCATTAGACCCTCCCTTTCTTACTTAAGTTGGCAACAGTCTTGATAAACATACCAACAATGTCGTTGCCTTCATCATCGACATCATTAGGGTTACCTACCATAGTACCTGCAAGTGATTGTCCGTTCTCTTGTGCTACAAACTCGGCTGACTCATGGGGAGACTGGGCTACCGTCTCAGGTATAACAATCTCACCTGGCTGAACCATTATTCCAACAGTATCATCAGCATAACTATCTATTCCGTTAGTCTCACCTGGAATAGTGCCACCTTCTGCATAGTCCATTCCTTGTTCTGGTATCTTACCGCCGTGTGCGTACATGCCAGCCACTGTAGTGCCCATGCCAATAACCATCTCTTTATTGTCCTGTATCTGCTGGTTGGCCTGTTGGGATTGTAGCTCCTCTCGGTTGTATTGGTCTACGTTCTCATCATACCGCTGTCCAGCAGCCCCTGTACGTGCATTATAGGCGTTCTGTGTGTGCATATTCCTTGCACCTACGTTCTTATCACTAGCCCTTTGTGTAACTCCTTGATTATACCTGTTAGCCTGGTTGGTGTTCTGTGTGTTAAATCGATTGATTGTGTCTTGTGCTCGTGCCTTCCTTGCTTGTCTGTCAAAGTCTTGGGCACCTAGTTGAGAGCCTAACTGACCAAGGTTCATGGTAGCTGATTCCCTACGTCTCTGTCCCTGTCCTGCTATCTCAAGGTCTGAATATGCTTGTCTCTCGGCGGCTGCTTGTGCTGCATTTTGTTGAGACATAAGATCAAGACCACTGCCTGAGATACCTCTAGACTGCATACCTTGTTTGATTGCGCCCATCTGACCTTGTAGGTTGCGGTTAGAGCCTCCTTGGACCTTAGCTAGTTGAGCCCTATCAGTAGCTGTAAGGCCTTCATCTGACATTGTTTCAAGTTGATCTAGTGCCCTAATCTCAGCCGCACTAAACCTAGGGTCTGATTCAATCCCTGCTAGGGCTGACTGGCCTTGCTCTACTGTGTCATAACCTCCAAGGTCTTGGAACTCCTCAGGGACTGAACTAGCATACTCCTCTGCTAGGTCTTGAAGGGCTTGCATCTCGGCAGTAGTGTTTAGGTCACCAGGGCCTCCGTCTTTCTCGCCAAAGATACTTCCCATTGATACGGTTGGCATATCAACACCGGCCTCCTCTAAGGCCTTTATTACAGAGGCATTAACAGGGTCAAATATCTGTGCTGGGTTCTCCATGACATCACCCACAGTATTTTGTGCCTTCTCTTTTTTGTCTTCCCACCATCCCATTATATTCCATCCCTTTTTCTGTCTTCTTCCAGTAGTTTACGCCAATCGTCCGTTGCACCTGTTGCACCTGTCATCCCACCGGTACTAGCGAAAGGACTGTCCTCTGGGTTATAAGAGCCGCTGCCTGTTAGTCCGCCTGTTTCAGCGAATACCCCACCAGCACTGGTGCCACTGCCGCCACTTCCTGCAATACCGCCCATTGGGTTTGGTCCTGGTGCCCTTGCTTCAAGATCCGCTTGTGCTTCTGCTTGTCTTTGTGCTTCTGCTGCTGCCTCTGTCTCTCTTGATGCCTGATACTGAGCAGTAGTGTTAGTAGCTCTCTGTTGGTTAGCCGTGTCGTAAGCACCTTGTACTTGCTGTTGACCAGCAGCCACATCACCTAATTGACCTACCTGTTCTTGTACTTTACCCCCTAACCCACTGGTATCATCAGCAGCTACTAAGAATGAGTCAAGGGCACCAAAGCCACTACCACGACCAGAACCATACAATCTTTGAATAGCCTCTTGTCTAGTATGCTGATCATCAACAAGTCCAGTACCATATCCTCGGATATCCTCTTGACCTTGACCAATACCCATGAAACCGGCTTCAGCACCAGCACCCATGCCATAGTCAGCAATACCTGAGAGGGCTGCTTGTTCAGCACCAGCACTTAGATCAGACCCAGCACCAATACCAGAAGTATCTAATCCCTGAGCGGCACTCATGCCACTTGTGGTAGCACCGGCTAGTGCCTCATTACTAGCACCTACTTGAGAGCCCACATCACCTGCTAGTTTGTCGGCTATCTGTCCCGTACCGCCACGATTGGCGTCTAAGTATTTGGAGAGGTTAACAAACCCACTCCCGCTACTAGGGGCCGCAGCAGGAGCAGCCCCGCCACCTCCGCCGCCACCAGTGAGAACGCCACCGGCAGCACCACCCGTAGCTTCGTCTTCATCTGAGTAATATCTTGATGTTGCCATTTATACCTGTCCTATCAGTGTAACTCGGTATTCGTTAGAAGCGTTTAACCCGTTGAATTTAATATCTAATTGATTAGACTGGGTGTAAAGCCATGTCATTGTTATTTGATTAGTAGGGTGTGCCCCGTTGGTTAGTGTAATCTGTCCGATAGTAACGGAGGAGGGCTTTTCATTCAAGTCCCATTTCAATAGCTTATCGGTCTCCCCGGCATAAATAATTAGGGAAATTACGTCCCCTTTGGAATTATCCTTGAGAGTTAGGCCATTTACAAGTGCTGTGTACACCTGCTCAAGGAACGGATTGAGAATGTATATCATCTTATTAAGCCAAGGCCTAACCTCTTTGGGGTAGTCCTCAACCACTAACCGCCTGATTGTACTAAATTTAGCCATTACCTTGCTGTCCTGGTTGATACTGGGTTGAAACTTAGAGCCACACCATTGAGCAGGAAGTCACTGTAGACAACCTTACTGACTATTCGGAATGACAACTGATTACACCTAGCCTTGCTTCGAGGTATGCCCACTCTCTTAGGGGTCCTGCCAACTTCTCCTCCCCACACTACTTCGCCCCATTCGAACTCCCCCCAAGCACCGTTACCAGCAGAACCAGTTAGAACTATTGACTTAATACCAGGGTCGACATCAGAGAAGAAAGAAGTAGTAAATTCTCTTTGAAAGTCCCTTTTTAATAGGATGTTAGCCTCGTAGAACAGCTTCATACCGGCAGGATTGTTAGCAAAGTCAGGGTTCCACTCAACCTCGCAGTTAATTGACTTAAGGTGGGTTACATCAGCGGTTGATAGTGTCCAGGCTTGCTCTAACTCTATCTCAACAGTGCCAGCAGTTAGGTCTACAGAGTCGATATAAGCACTCAGAGAGCCTTGTTCTAGGTAATCACCCTTAGCCATGTCTGAGGTGTTGGTGACTGTTACAGTGGTTCCTGTGTACGCTGAGATAGTGACCAGACTGCCAAAGTCGGCATAGTCAGTGAAGTCAAAGGTCCTACGCTCAATGTACACCTGATTGGCACCGGCCTTGCCTAAATAGATCTTATTGTCATTGGGATTAAGACCACCACATAGGATATCTAAATCCCAAGTCACCCATGTATTGCCATTAGTGTCATAGATGAATTGCTTAGTAGCACTAGTCTCGGTGTCAGCAGAGGGTAGGGCAAGGATATACTTACCATTAACCTGATCACTGATACCAAAGCCATAGTCTTCCAGCTCATCTAGGGTATCTGACATCAACTCCTCGAACTGCTCTTTGATAGGTAGTGACACGATTGACACACCTGAGTCAGAGACCTCACAAACACCAGCATCGAATAGACCAAATATCATGTTGTTGACAACCTCAACACTATCAGTTGAGATGATCTTAGCGGTTAGGTCAAGGGGCTGGACAGAGAAGGACTGCTCACTGTTGCCTCTCAGTACAAACACACCATCAGTTTTGAATATGAATAGGCCATCTCTCAGGGACACTATCCTTTTAATCCTATCATCTGAGGACCCTACGAAGAATATGTTCTTCAAAGGCACTGCCTCAGGCTGTCCTTGCTTGCTAAACATTAGGCCATTCTTGAACTCATCATTGGATGACTTCTGGCTGTCAGTAGCTGTTGCCTCTAACTGAGGGCTGTAAGCTGCAGGTCGATCACTAGTGACTTCAAACTGATCACCGCCAAAGGTACGCTCCTCAAGTAGGATACCCCCTGGTAGTCCGGTAGTGCCAGTAGTCAACATGTAGGCGTACCAGTAACTTGAGCCCTCATTGATGATCTTAACCAAGGACTGAGTGGTATCCGCTATGTTCTGTTCAATAGAGCCTGCTGTAAACACCTTGTATTCCTTGCTACCAACTGACTCGGCTGTCTTAGCTGTGTACACCTCTGTATTGGTGCCATCAGCCACAGTCATTGTGTCGTCAGCCTGAATACCGTTAGGGGCACTCACACCAATAACAGTGAATGTAAACCTATGCTTACTGGTCACGTCCCCGAAGAATAGGTGCCCTTTATATTCGGTAATATCACTTGCGACGGGCGGTTCGAAGTTGTTATTTGCGATTGTTTCCTGGCTAGGGCTGGTGTAGAGGTAAGCACCAAGTAGGTCGTCAGGAGTAATGTCTTCAATCGTAGCGTAACCATTTGATATGTCCGTACTAGTGATGTTGTGCTCAAAGGTTAGCTGCATCTCATCACTAGGCGTACCTGTTGAGCCAATGCTTCTATAGACTTGGATGAAGTGACTAGAGCTAAGACCATCTGGAATGTTGGCAGTCAGCGTGGCGTTTTCCGTATAGGCGGTGCCGTTGGCAAGCTCTACTCTTGATGATACACCGCCTAAGATAAGGTTATTGTTGTTGTCCTTAACCCCAATAAGGTATCGGTAGGCTACGTTGTCACTACCGGCAATAGCGGTACCCCCTCCACCACTCCCTAGTGCGGTTAAGACAGCCGTGGTGTGTATACCTTGAGGCAAGCCAGCCTGAAAGATACTTGATGCGGTATCATCCATTTTCTGTAAGCCACTAGAACTGGTGAGGAATAGATTCTTATTCATCCTAGCTGCTTTGATAGAGGGGGCAGTAGTGGGCGCTATCAAGGCTCCTCTGCCAAGCCAACCATCGGGGGTGAAGGTGTGGTTGCCCCCACTTGCGGCTGATGTTATGTCTACCGCTGTTCCTGCAAGTGCCAGTGCCTCTGTGGTAGCTATCTGAAAAGTATCAGCATCATTTCTAATGGCGTAGTAGTCAGTTGCCAGGGATAGTCCTGCCGGTAAGGTGCCAGTGGATGTAAACTGACCCTTGTCGCCTGTTTTAAGTAGGTGGGCAGTCTCGGCTATCTTGTCTGTACCGACCGTAACGTCCCCATCAACAAAGATAAAGGCAATACCGTCTGAGTTGTAAGTAGCGAAGGTGGCGCCATTGTAGTGGGCAAAAAGGTCACTGTTATAGAACACCAACTTAGAGGCCCTATCCGCAGATAAGGGTAGATCGTTGTTAAGATAGTTGTAGCCTCGCCTAGGCCCTACGATGTTTTGTCGGGTAATGTCAACATTCCTGGCAACACTCAAGGCACCAGCAGGAACTCCGCTTAACTCACTTGAGTAGGTGTGTAACCCCTTGACTTCTAATTTCATTGTTTGCGGCATAACTCACGCACCCTATCCTTGATTGCCTTGTGGTTGTCTTCATCATACCCTGGTGAGTGGGCTAAGTCCTCTGTCACCTGATGGTATCGACACATAGACCTAACACCCCTCTCAAAGTTATCAAATGCTTGGTCCCCTCTGGCCATGCCGCTTTTAGGGTCAATACTAGTGTCAGCATATTCTGGTATAGGAGTACCGGCATAGTAGGCCCTTTTAGCCTCATAGTACCGGTCTAAATGTGTCCAAGCCCCAAAGGTGCCCATCATATCATATCCTTATAGTGACAATGGTGTGGTTAAGTCCTTGGGAGCCCCTTGGATTCTTGTACTAAACAAGGTCTCAAGGTCTCTCTTGATCTTACTCACCCTAGCCTCGGCTATCTTAAAGCCCTCTCTGTCACCAATTGACTCAAGTAGCTCAGCAGCACATGAATGTACTAGCAAGCCGTGGGCCTCAGTTGGGATGAAAGGGAAGCAGCTCTCCTCAGCTAAGTGTATGTAATCACCTACTGCTAGGTTAGCCGGCAATGAAGCCAAGGTTATACTGGAGGTCGACACAGCACTAGCGACTATTCCTTGGCCATCAGTGTAGGTTTTATAGCCACTTGTAGCTTTTACTAGATCGAAGGTATCAGAGGTAGTCCAGGTTGACGGAGCGGCCACTGTTATGATGTTAGTTCCCGTGTCAATTGCTGTAATAGCCCCCCCTTCACTGCAAGGCACTAACTTACTTGGTCTAAAGAAGTAGTACATTTTGAGTGTGTACTGACTAGAGCTAGGTGTTGGGTAAAGCACTACTTCATTGTTTTGTATGAAGAATCTATCCGGCTTGCCTTCTAAGGTCGTAGATTGCTCCTCTAGATCCATTCTCTCAATGTTCTGTATGGTGTTGTTCCAAGTCAGTTGAACCTCTCTGATGGCCATACCAAGGGCTCTAGTGGGCACTGGGTAGGATGCCTGACTGGCCACAACAGCGGTTGACTCTAGATAGACGAAGTACTCCTCTCGGTTAGCTATACACCAGGGAGCTACATTGTGCAGCATCGTGTCATAGGCAACGTCAAGTATCTCCTGATCAGTGAAACGACCCTCAGGTATTGCTCCTTTGAGTTTGATCTGTGCTATTAGTCTTGTGGTATCAAATGCCATCAGTCACCTATCTCTTCATAGAACTTAGCCAGGTCGGCCTCATCCTCGGTTAGTTGATCATCAATAGTAGATGCCTCAGTAGATTCAGCGGCCTCTGTGGGCTTCTCAGCTGCCTCTACAGGCCTCTTAGCAAACGGACTTAGCATTGTCTTCTCGCACCGTAGTATCAGATCATCCAGTGCGGCTATCTCGGCTTTATTACTCATGATTTCTCCTTTGGTCCATATATCGTACCACAGTTATGGCACTGGATAACCCCATTCCATTGATTGTATTGGACGGGTGGGCGGCCCACACCCTTGAGCTGTGCACCACAACAGTCGGTTTTAGTTATGATGATAGAAGGGTCTACGTCAACAGTCTCAACAATAAGTTTACTCATTTAATTGCCTTTATAAAGTAGAAAACATCATTACCTGCATAGGCCCACTCAGGCACATACAGCTTAAACCCACAAGATATTAGACTGTTGGCACTGGCTAGGTTCCAATCAGCACAGTAAGTATGTGCATGGCCTACACTTAGTCTCTTTGCGTAGGCCAGTCTTGTCCTGATAAACCGCTTCTGTAGCCCTTTGCCTCTGTAGGGCCTCAGTATTCCCGTTCTTTGTAGTTGTATTGCCCACTTACCTGCATACACCAAAGCACCAGAGAAGCCTATGGCAGTATCACCGTCGTAAGCCAACCACCACTTAGACTCAGAGTATTCCTCCTCCTCGGCCTCACTGCCATCAACGCCAAAGATAGTGTGGTCTAGGCCCCTGACTAGATACAGCTCACCTTTGGATATGCGTCGGACTGTGATCTTACTCGGTCCCTTCATCCGCTCGCCTCCAAAGGTATGCCGATACTGTCCAGGAAAGCCAACTAAAGCTAATATCAACACCATCATACCAGGACACTGTTACAGTTGGGAATAGAAATACCCCAACTGGCCTACTAATGGCAAACCTACTATCACTCATCTTAGTCTCCTCCGGTCATTAAATACGCCACTACCGAATAGAATGATGCAATAGCCGTGCCAAGTAAGGCAGTTATACCCTTTTGAGTAGTCTCTAATTTGGTTATTCTTCCCTCAGACTTGACCTGATGCCTAGTGAGTATTGCCAGCATCCTATCCAACTTCTCATCCATTTTGTCCATTTTGTCAGATTTACTGTCCATTTTGTCCTGCCTTCTGAGGGTTTGTGTCTACTTTGTCCTTACGGTCACACCTGAGACACGTCATAGTCCCTTCTGTGTCTAGATCTAACTCTAAGTCCACATGCTCAGTTGACTTGAGGCAGGTTGAGCAGTAGAGGTTGGTTGGGGTTGGTAATGTCAGGTGGAGGGTCATGTTACCACTCCGTAGTTACTATGTGAGTGCTAGTTATATCTTCAAGAGTGGTTATTGTATTGGTGGCAGCTAAAGAACCTGTACCAGCTATATCAATACTAAATACAACTGTCGTAGCCGCTGCCACAAAGATTGCTGTTCCGTGGTGGGATGTTGCCCTAGTGTCCGCAGCTCCTGAGTCCTTTCTGGCTACAAGGGTGATTAATAACACACTATTGTTCTTAACAAACAGCTCTATACTTTCTGTACTAGAGCTACCAGTTGTAGTAACATAAGCGTGGAGGTTTACTCGGTAGACGTTTCCTACAGTAAGATTAGAGAACTTTAAGTCCGTTATGTCGGTACTAGTAGCGGATACTAAGGTACCGAGTACGTTATTAGCGTACTTAACCTTCTTAACCAACCCAGCCGTATCCGCTGTAGCCTCGCCTATTTGAGCACTGAGTATCTCCCAATTAGAGCCATCGCATTGAAGGGTGTAGCTGTCATTCTCTCTGGGTATCGTAAGGGTAGTAGCACCGTCAATGGTCTCAGCACCCTCACCATCAATAATTAAGTCATTGGTACCACTGTCTACCTTCTTAATAGTAATGATTCTATTGGTGTTAGCTGAGGCAGTAGGTAAGGTCACAGTCTTGTCAGTAGACGAGCCAACTGTCATACCTATAGTCCTAAAACCATCAGCATCCAACACGGTGTAGTCAGCACTCTTGGCTGAATACGCCACGTTACCTAGTGAGGCTGATACAGCATCGACGTATGCCTTGATAGATTGCTGGCTTGCAACCTTAACGGCACTGTCTGATGACATGTTGTCCTCGTCAAGGAAGGCAGTACCACTGATAGCTGTATTGATAACTGGACTAGTCAAGGTAGGAGTAGTCAGAGTAGGAGACGCTAGAGGTGCCTTAAGATCCATTTGGGTCTGAATGGCAGAGGTAACACCATTGACATACTCTAACTCAGCAGCGGTAGTGGTGGCCACTGAGACAAAGCCAGAGCCATCAGAGACCAGGGCACGACTGGCAGTAGTAGCAGCTAACTTATTGAGATCTATGGCTGCAGCTGCTTTAATACCAGCATTGACGATGTTAGTTAAGGTGTTGTTATCAGCGTCGATTGACTTATTAGTGAGGGTGTCAGTCGTAGCTTTACCCACTGAGGTATCGGTGGCGTCAGGAATAGTCCAAGTACGGTCATCGGTATGATTGGTGTCGATAGTCAGAGCCTTGGCAGTGGTAGCACCATCGGCAGTAAAGGCCACCTTCTTAGTAGAGTCACCACCAGTAGTCACAGTAGGGACAGTCAAGGCATTGTAAGTCAGGTTGTCATTGGCATCGGCTGTAAGTGGGAGGTCAGCACCATCAGCCTGGTCACGCCACTGTAATGTTTCAGTATTGCCTAGACGCACCTGTCCAGCAGCGGCAGGGGAGGTATTACGGGAACTGTAATAGGCCGATTTAATACCATATGTAGCACCAAAGTCAATGTCAGCCGTTAAAGTGAAAGTACCACCAGCTTTAGACAGAGCGGCCCCACCAACATCAACCAAGAAGGCGGACAGTGAAGCACCCCAACCCTTAGGCTCTCGGTTCTCTGGGAAGCTGTAAGCTGTTCCATTAAATGTTACATTGATAGCCATATTAGATCCTTAGTAGGGTAGTGATGTTTTGTAGGCCTTGAATGTGGTCACAGCGCCACTAGTCCAGTCGAGTTCGACCCTCATGTAAGGGACATGTCTCTCTATATTCCATGACTTAGAGGTGGCACCACTCATTGCTGTTGGTGTCTCTTGGTCAGTCCATATGACATCATCGAAGCTGATCTGTAGAGCAACAGTGGCCGACACGGTAGTCTCTGTCCACTCGGCATGTACTTCTTTGATGTCGTCGTATCGGGTATTGATATCAAACTCAACATCGGCCCCTACTGCTGCTACGTCGGCTATCTTTGCTGTTGATAGTTGTTTCATTATAGTACCTTATGTCTTGGAGAATGATTCAGGAGCGTCTTCGCCTCCACCAGTACCACCAGTAAGGAAGGCACCAGAGGCTGTGATAGTTGAGTCGACAGAGGAGATAGACAGTTCATTTCCGAAGCTACCCTTCATCCTTGCAGTGATCGTGACAACACCGGCCGCTACGGTAGCAATGTAGTTTAGACCAGTAACTGAGTGTGCATTGATGGCAGTAGCTAGGCTAAGTGCGTCAGCGGTATCATCAGCACCGTCAATCTCCCAGTGGTTCTCAAGGGTAGGGGTTGAAGTAGCTGTGAACGTCTCAGTACCGATAACGGCAACGTCAGTGGCTATAGCTGAGACCAGGGTGAGAGTACCAGAAGCAGCCACGGGGGCTGTAGCACTGTCACTGATGTCGACAGAGGCGTTAATCTTGCCTGTTGCTATCTTTTCAATGTAGCTAGCTATTCGCTTAAGATTCTCTCGGTTCTGGCTTGGCTTCTTGAATGTGGCTGTGTCGACCTTCTCGGTCGCAATCTGTATGTTTAGGGTAGGCATATGTAAATCCTTAAAAGAAAAGCCCCCGGAGGAGCTAGCTTGTTAGTGGGTTGGGGTGGAGAGGTGGGCATGAACTAGTCGATTTTTCTCTCACTTGATGCTAGGTTCTATTTGTCACCCGTTCCTAGCACCCCAGTTGATTACTCTTGTAGGCCTAGGCTATCACTTCGAGTCATTCGAACGATGTTAGAAGGTCGTTCACAGAAGACAGTGAAGTCAGCAAACATTCTCATCTCTTTGTCAGAAGTTGACTCAAGGTCGAACATGATGTCGCCATCTTTAGCAATTCGGTTAGTTACATCACTTGAACCAATTCTGTAAGTCCACTTCTCAGGGAACATGATAGCTTCGCCATCCTTGATGAATCGGTAAGGAACTACTTCGATAGTACCATTAGCACCGTGGAAGCTGAGTTGCTCAAATCCATTCTCACCTTTTTTGGAGAAGTTACCGTACTGTCGTAGAGCCGCTTCATCAGAAACTAGGCTTTGGAACGCTTTGATAGGGCAGAGGCAAGTCAAGTCTTCGGCTCCGAATTCAGCAGCTTGCCCAGATGCTTCAAGAATCTTACCAAGAGTAAGAGCAGAAGTTCCAACATCATAAGTCTGTGCTTTCCACAATTCGTAGGTTACAGCAGAGATGCCATACAATGTTCCTGCGTTAGCAGCAATGTCAGTCAAACCATAAGGTCCGTTAGCAGCATGGTCTTTATAGAAGAGGAGGTCATCCTGAACAACAGCGGTTGAGGTACCTGTAACAGTGACGGTCTTGTTGGCGATATCAACAGCGGAGATAGTCAAGTCAGTGTCGTGCTGAGTACCAGCGGCAACATCAGTGAAGGCCTCAAGAACGGTTCCTTTAGAACCAGCCCAGAGAGCAGCACACCAGGTGTCATTACTGATAACCAAAGCACCAGAGGTGTTGGAAACAACTTTACCTAGTGATTGTCGTGAGTAACCGATGTTGTATATTTCGCAACGCTTCTGGAAACTGTCAACCATTGGGATGAACTTAGAGTCAGAGAACTTAGCAAATGCCTTCTTGTCGGTCTTAGCACGAGTAACAAGGTCATAAGAAACACGGCTTTGGAGGATTACAGAGTAGCCCTCAACTGTTGCCTTGGCTGTCTCTTGAGCGACAGCGCCACCGAGAGTGATTGAGCCTTGACCTACAGAAAATCCATGCTCATGTGTAAGCTGGACATCAAAACGGACATGCTCACCATGACCAATGTCAGCACGAAAGTTAAGTCGTTTCTGTAACTCAGTAGAATTAGGAATAAGGTTACTAGGACCGTCTGGGTAAATCTCTTTTAGACGGGACACAAGGGTAGTAGGGGTGTTAGTCGTTGCCATCTTAGGGCTCCTGTTATTAGCTAGTTAGTGGTTAGTCTGCGTGTGTCTAACTAGCATCAAAGGGTAGCCGGTCAAATAGTAGTACGCCCTCAGGTGGTACTATTTTCCTTATCGGCATATTAAAATATTACTTTAATAAATATTTATACAATCGTGGTAAGAAACTCAAGGGATTTGGATTTCAGCCGATAAGATAAGTACCTCGGGCAATTACGCCCACAAGGAGAATAGAATGGCTAAATGTTTCATGACTTACGACAAGTCAACAGGCACTTGGTTTGGTGTAGCATCCCTTAATGACAGGGTTATTGCTAGCACACAGGCTTGGTCTAAAGCAGGGGTTATCACCCAACTAACTGAAATGATAGGGAGAAGGTAATGATACTATTTGGTGTATGGGTTATAGGTATAAACTTGGCGGCCGCCGCAAACCATGCTCGGCCCAGTGGGTCTGTCGGCTGGGTGGCCGTTCACATGTTTATAGTGGGCCTGGTTCTAATGGATATTATAAGAGACAGTAGGGAGGGATGATATGAAGAACCAACTAGACGAACTGTCCGATATCGTAGACGATGCTTGGTCTCTGTGGAAGTCAGCCGAAACTATGGCTTGGGAAACAGAGATACCTCATTTCAGGCAGTTAGCCTCTGAGTATCAGTATGACTTTGACATGGCCAAAGCCGAATATCTTAAAGCTATAAGGGAGA
>TARA_R110002126_G_scaffold5703_2_pt1 | contig 15530 bp, 20 predicted proteins | sample TARA_R110002126 | Tara Oceans TARA_R110002126 (sample SAMEA4397536) | marine metagenome | biome: Polar Biome; feature: [DCM] deep chlorophyll maximum layer (ENVO:01000326); material: water (ENVO:00002006), including particulate matter (ENVO:01000060) such as... | depth 30 m
CTCGCAACGTAGTCGCCCCATAGATCTGGGTTGGCGCGAATGAAAGCCTGCTTCGCCTCAGTCTGGTCGCCACTCGCAACATCATCGCGCCAGAAGCCAGACCCACCACTCAAAGGGTCCGCGAAGTCAGTCCCGCGTGCTTTCCACCAGTTATAGCCGCCCATGTCCTCTTGTTGACCTTGAGGGGTGAACCCCATCTGGCGGTAAAACTCAGTAGACTGCGCCGGGCTTAAATACTTCGGCATGTCATCGAGGAAGCTCTGTGTGTTTGCATTTGGCGTTGACGCCGCTGCGCGCGCGTTCAAGTCGGAGACCGCTCCGCTGCGGTAGTCAGCATAGCTCTGGTTAATGCCGGTTCCGCCACGACCCAAATCTTGCGTAATCGCATTACCGGCGTCGTTCAGCCCAAGGTTAAACGCCGCCTTAAATTGTGACGGGTTCCAGTCTGGGTTCTGTGCGCCCGTCGCATCGAAGCGAGAATTAGCGGGGTCGTAGTTAAGTAATCCAGCCATCAGCCTATCACCAAATAAGTAAAGGTTTTGTCAGCGTTCGCGTTGTTAGGGTGCGTGAACACGCAATATCCATTGTCTATCGACGAAACGTACACGTCTTTAAAGTCGGCGCTCGCGTTAGCCGATGTCGGCATAATCGACATGTGGCTATCTGCGCCGATCCTCTGGTCTGAGAGCGTTGTCGCCGCGACATTAGCTTTCAGCGTGAAATCATGCGCCGCGTTCATCTTACCATTGAACAACAAGTGTATAGACCGTGCGAGCAAGCGACGGTGCTCTTTCTCATCGACATACTCAATCGGTGGGATTGGATACCCGTGATGGCTCATCGTCGGCCCGCCGGAGTGAACTCAACCTCTACGCCCTGGGCATGTTCCCAATCTGTATCCTCTGGGATATTGACTCTGAACCTTTGGTATCTGTCCTCATTACGCTGCGGGCACTCACCTATACTATTCATCGAAGACGCTTCAGAAAACACCACGGGGTCGCTGTTCCTCGACCTATGGCCTATAGATACAGTGGGCGACCCACCATCTACGAGAGGTCGCGTGTTCTCAATAAATGTGTTCCGACCACCTGTAAACTGCACTTCAGCCGTGTCTATGGTCGCCGCCATATTTGCCCCTGAGAAGGTCGAAAAACGGTTGTTAGACTGAAATGCGCCAAGCTGGAAGAAACCACCGCGCCAAGTACCGCTGTCGAAACTATCCAATACACCATTGTCGATATCAGTGCTTATAGAGTCCAAATCCTCCAACGTGTACTGCTGGGTCTGTGCGCTAATCAAAAGTTGTGTTGATAGCTCGATCTCGGACCACCGCCCTATTGCGTAGTTGAAGCAGTAGATGCGGTCAGCAATCCCAGCAGCAGTCGGCAACGCCCACATGATTAACTTGTTTACGCGGTCTACAGCCGAAGAGGCGTAATGGGCATTCGCCGGGTCAAACACGCTTTCTAGATATTTATCTATTTTCTGGTCGCCTATAGGTGTGCTATCAGACCCACCATCGTTCCTGAAAAACCCCTCTTCTGTGTAGAAGAACACGCTGCGCCCCAACCCTATCACAGATTTTGGTACATGAGTCCCCCGTTTCCGGTCAATCGGGTCTAAGTCAAAAACCGCTGGGGCACCTACATAAGACATGCGCCGGATCGTTGACTCCTGAAAAATAAGCCCGTACTCGACGCCGTCGATAATGCGCTGTACTTGGCCCCCGTCTGGAAGTAACTGGGAGTCTGATTGGGTTGCGTTGTTCTGGACGAAGTCGCGCGAATCACCGATGGCGCTCCAGCGCACTTGGTTCGGCTGCGCCCCATCCGTAACGGAGTTCGTGTAACCAAGAACAAGTTGATTACGAACGACGCCGATGTGTTTTGCCTTCGGGGTGTCTGACAGTGTCGTCGGTGCTGTTATGTGGCTGGTAAATGAACCAGTCCCAATCGCAAGAGAAACAACGTGGTCGTTGTAATTCGTCGCTATAACCCGTCCGCTAAACACGGCAAATTCCCAGTCTTCCGCCTCCGCGACGGCATAACTACTCCCCACCGTTCTAGGGGTTTGGTTTCTTATCTCGTAGATACTGGCAGCGTCTGCTGCGTACATATATGTATCGTTAGCAGCGTCCCTCGCAGCGACACCCCCTCTGGCGCGACCGGCCAAGGCGCTGGCTTGAGGCGTCAGCTTCTTAATAGGACCGTAGGACTGCGCGCGCGGGAACACGTTCGTCGCGGTTAGCGCGCCAGGGTTGGAAAGCTCCGGCATGTCGGGGAGCCATTCGCCAAAGGGTACAATTTTATCCATTAAAAGGTCGTCTTCTTCATTCGACTGGACGCCGCGCGGTTCGTTGTTTTCTTCAACAGCGAGTTCATTGCGCGGGTTTCAGTCTGTAACTGGGACTGCGCCTCGTCGTAGTTCCGAAGGACGTTATGGTATAAGTCCCACTTCGCGTGGGCTCTGATAAGCTGCTCACCCTCTACCATCCAGAAGTTTGTGTCTGTGGTCGCTGAGAGCGTTGCGAGAACAGCGGTGCCGGATACTCTGATCTCATAAGCGCCGTTAGGGATGGGGTACAGGCGGAAGCCCTGATTGTATCGGCAGTAGTCTGTCGGCTGCGACTTGAAGTTATCGTTGGACTGCCAGTCGTCGATCTCCTGATACGTCCGCGCCAACAGCGGGTAATTCCGATTGGAGTTGATCGTGATACGAACCGTGTCAACTTCAGAGTACAGCGGGATACTCGCGCTGTCCGCGACCGTATAGAACTCTTGCCCGTCAGACGTGGTGAACGTCAGAGAGCGATCTTCATTGAAGTAGAACCGCTCCTCAGACCAGTGTTCAATCGCGTCTTTAATTGAGTTCTGGATGTTGGACGCGATGTCACTTCTCGACATCTCATCCGCAATCCGGTCCTGCATCGCGCCGTATGTACTCATTGTTGTCCACCTAACGGTCCAGAATGTAATGCTCCACCACGGTTACTTCGCGCTTTTGCAGCGTCCACCGCAGAACCCATATCTTTGAATCGGGGGAACGACACACCAGACCCATTTTGGTATTCCTCTGCCGCGCTAAACGCACCCCTTTCGCCCAACTCCACGACCCCGTCCGGCCCCATCCATAACGTCGGTATGTTCATCCAATTACCATCTCTGTCACGCACAGTTGCGCTTATCTCGGATGACCGGGTACCGTCGCCGTTATCTCTAAACTCCCCGTTAGCCAGCGGCCTATACCGGGGCTGCTGTTTGGGTATATTTAAGAGTCCACCAGAGAAGCCAGCGGGGTCTAGTAAACCTGACATTTAAATCTCCCGTAGGGGCGAGGTCGCCCCCGCCCCGTTGGATTAGTAGTAACGGCCTTTATTAGAAGCCTTCTTCGAGGACGCCGCGCCAACGACGTGACGGCCTTCTGAAGGAGTCTTGGGACCGGGACGCTTGGAACCAGAATAACGCTTCATCATGGTTTAGTCCTTTCTCACGCCGCCTGAGAAGGGGCAAGCGGCTCACCCCGTAACGCTGACCACCATCGGTCCGCGTATTGAACGTCGGCGCACCCCGGTAGGTCAGGAGTGCCGCGTGTGTAGTGTATCACCTTCGGGTCAATAGCAGGGTCCGACCAGCCCTCTAACCAATTCCACGCTTCACCCAAAGCACCTATTTCTTCATCTTTCAACCAATTCATACCATGTAACCACGATCCAGTCATGTTGTTTAAACGGTACTTCGTCAGTGACTCATTCTTGTGTACGTTGAAAAGCATCAAGGATGACCAGTTTTTCCGATGATATTGGGTCTGGAGTAAACCGCCCATCTTGTCTAACTCTGGCGGCGTGTGGTCGTGGGGGACGCACATTAGAGCCTTATCGTTGTCAGCCTCGGCAAACAACTCAGCGACATCCGCCTGCCACAACATGTCTGGGTCGCAGAATAACACCCACCCTTCGTCATAGTGTTCCATCGCAGGTATGGCGAAACGGGTAAAGCTAAACCCCGTCGAGTAGGGGCGACCGTCTCTATCGTCCCAACGCTGTCCCTTTTCATCGACTCTGTACGGTCTCCAGTACAGCCCCGTCGCACGCACTTTGTGTTCCTTAAGGCACGTCACATTGAGCGGCACGGAGGAGAAGTCGCGTAAAGACTCCTCGCAAACCTTGTAGGCGTCCATGTCCAGTGCGTCCCAACCGATGTAAACCTTTAGTGCATCACGCACATGAATTCTCCCTCACTCGCGTTAAAGTGATCCAGTTCCCATCGTTCCAGAAGTTTTGGAAGCCACCAACGGTGCGACTCCACAATGAGGTGAGCGTTGCGCCCGTCCTCAAATGTCTTCATGGCGGGGCGCGTGGCGACCGTTACAAACGTAGCTTTATTTGACAATGATCGTAGCTCGTCGAGGACGGCTTCAAGATGCTCTGGCTCAATATGCTCCAGAACGTCCGTACAAACGACTAAATCAGCCGCCCGTGGGGTGGTCGAGTGTTCTTCGATGCAGGGGTCGTAGTTTACGACCGGCCTTGATATTCCTTTCGACAGTAACGCCTTCCCGCACCCGTAGTCCAATATGGTCTTGGCCTTCGTTTGGGCGGCGAGGTCATCTATGAAGTTGACCCACTTAGAACTAGAAGTCCCATAACCGGGGTTCGACTCATGCAGCTTTCGATTCTGTTCTCGATAGTCGTCGGAGATCACTGGATATCCTTTGAAAGGGAACGCCCCAGTCTTTGTTCTTGTGGTACAGCTTAACGGAAGGATACCAGGGCATATCTCCCTCATAGCGCCAAGCCTTCTTATCCGGTGTAACGCACCAGCACTCTTTACCCAAGCCGCCAGCAAAATGTATCGCTGTCTGACACGGGGAAATAACCAAGTCGCACGCTTCAACCAACGCCGCGAACTCGTCCAGATCGTCTATAGCCTCCTGCCAGTGAGGGATGTCCCACTCGGATGCCTGTGCCTTAGCTTCGGCTGTGTACTGTCCAGAGATGAATGTCGCGTCCTCTTTAAGGAGCGTCTCCCAGAACGGTAGTGGCGGGTTGCGGTGGCCCTGAGACGTAATCTTAGCGCCGCCCGCCCAGCACACCAACACATAAGGGCCGTCACCTTGGCTCTCCATCATAGAACGCCAGTGCTTAACCTTGTCGGGATCAGCTTTCAGGAAGGGCTTAGCTTTAGAGAACTCCTCTTTAGACCGTCGAAAGAACCCCGGCAAGTCGCCCATCGGGATCCAGTTGTCGTACTCAACACCCGCTTCCTTTACCGCGTCGTCGGTGGGGTAACACTTCACACCGAAGCTGCGCTCAAAGAGAGGCACCAAACGCTTGGCGCACTCGATCTCCGGTTCCGCCGCCCATACTTCATTGAAGCAGGACATAAATAATATCTCGTCGCCCAGACCTTGCTCACCGTGGATGATAAGCCTGTCTGTCGGCAGCCCGTACCACTTCGGCAATGTGTCCGAATAGTGGCGGCGGTCTTTAACTCTTTCTGGGATGCTCCAGCGGTTCTCGTAGGCTTTCCATCCTTCCGCGTACTTCCCCTGTTCCAGTAGGCATAGAGCCAAGTGGTTTAGTGCGTGAGGGTTGTCGGGTTTTACCTTGAGCGCCCTTTTTGCCCACTTCGCGCCCTCTGCCGCCATGTCTTCGTTAACATGAGCGCCAGACATCATGGCGAGTAAGTCAGAGTTATCAGGGTCCAGTTTGATACCCTTTTTATAAGACGCAATCGCTCTGTCAGAATGCTCCTCGTTCCGATACGCAACACCTAGATTGTGCCACGCCTCGGAACGAGTTGCATCTATCGCAACGGCGGTTCGCAATAACTGGATAGCCACCCCGCTCATTCCCATGTGGAGAAACATGCTCCCGACGAGATAGAGAAGGAACGGGTCATCTGGGTTGTAGCCGAGGCAATCGTTATAGACTCTCCCAGCTTCATCAAATCGACCCGCTTTGTGCAAATCAGCCGCTTTTTCGACAGCATCAATGTACCCTTGTGGCATATCCTTTAGTGTCATTTACGCTCCGTCGTTTGAGTATCGCACGACCAAATCAATGGTGTGTGAGGTTGTCCACGTCCCCGTGGAAGGCGTCAGGTAAATAAAGCCGTGATGAGGGACTGCGTTGTCGGTCATACTTAGCTTAAACGGAACTGCCAACTCGTCACGAGAGTCAAACGCTACAACAGCGCCGACACTCAACGAAATGAGCGAGGCAAAAGTTGTTTCCGTACCATTCCCGGTGATACCCATCTTGAAGCTGGATAGTGCTTCAGGAGAGTTACCGGAACCATAGACAGCCGTAATGGTTGCTTGGTCAGGTATTTTCACCATAAGGATAATGTCGCTCAACGTCACATCACCCGTGACTAAACGGACATGCCGCTCAACAACACCAGCTTCTTGGTAACGTACACTCGCAGTGGACGTTGCCGCCGTAGAGGTTAAAGTAGCCATTACACCACCCCCTATGCGCTCGGCGCGTAACCGGAGATGCAAATGGTCGAGAAGTCAGTCGAATTAAACTGCAACTTCTTCAAGCCATAAATCATCCCGGCACTGACGCCGATCTGGTTGCCGTAGTCGAAAAGCTCTTCGACCCACGTCATCTTGTTGTCACTACCGCCTTGCCCATGAGCAATAGCTGCGGATTGTGCCCCGCAGAAAATAGCTCGTCGGAAGTTAGCGGCAGCGCCGGAGTTAGGCGTGCCGGTGATAATCGGAACCCGCGTGGATTCGTGGATTACCACGTTGTTGTGCATCCCCAGCGAGCCCGTAAAGATGGGGCTGTTAGAAGCTGCACTGCCAGACAAAGCGGCCTGCTGAATGGTCGCCCAATCAGTCGTGCCCGTCGCCTTGCGAAGCTGTTGCGTCTGGAATGGGTGGATGAAGAGAACATAGTGTTCACCACCATCAACCATGACCGGACGGATAGGCGTGCCGGTCCCGCCGTTAAGCGTACCGAACGTCTTGGCTTTCGCCACAGCGCGATCAATGTCATCCAAACTCAAGGCGCTGGCGACAACTGCGGACAAACTGGCCTCAGTGTCGTCACCCCCACCAGCGATAAGGTGTGTCGAAGTTGGCGCTGCCGTGGCTTGGTTGCCTGTGCGGCGCGTATCCGCTTGACCCGTATTACCGGAGATTTGGTTAAAGAACGACGAGTCAATGCGATCCGCCCACCAGTCACGAAGGCCGTTTTTGGCTTCTTCACGAACGGAGAAGGGGATGCGCTGTTCACTCATTTTGCCACTGGACCGGACTGCATGACGCAGTTGGTCAATAACAATATCGTCATTATAGGTACTGAGGGCTTCCTCATTACCTTCGAGGGTACCATCACCCTGGATGCCGTCGCCCTGGAGTTGCATACGCAAACCGATGCGAATCCGATCACCTTCGGATTTCTCGGTTTCCGTCTTCAACTGAACAAGACTGTTGCTGCCTTCGCCAATGAACTTCTGAATCCACGTCGCGTTGAGGCTCTCCACAAACAGCTTCTTCGACCAAAGTTTGACCGCCAGATTGTGATTTGTACCATATGCTGTAGTAGCCATGATATTTCACTCACTAGGTTCAAAAATTAACACACTTTGCCCAAACGCGGGACCACGAAGAAGCTGATTACGCCCAGCAACCGGCGAAGCTCATTTAAAGTCCGAGAAGACTAAGCTGACCGTCTATACTAACCGGCCAACTATTAGTTCCAGAAAGATTTCCACTTTCCGTCCTTGGTTGCCTCTGCGAAGTCAGCATCTGACATCGACGCGAGGCTCTCAAGGGTCGTTCGTTTCGGCGCTCCACCATTAGAACCCAGTGATTTCTGGGCTTGGCCGCGCTCGATTGTTTCTAAGTTACTCTCTCCTGCTGGTTGAGCTTCGGCTGAATAGCCTTGGCTCTTAGCCAGTGCATAAATTCTTTCGGCGGGATTAACGCCATCCTGCATCGCTTTATATGCAAAGGCGCGCTCATCCTGGTTAACCATACCAGCAACTTCCTGATCTGTGTACCCCAGAACTTTATACATTTCTACGCGCTTGGACTGAGCGTAGTTGTACGCCTCACCGAAATCCTTCTGGTTTGTCGCAAACTGCTGGGCCTGACTGCGGTAGTTGCCCATGAATTCCTGCTCGGCGCGCTGCTGTTGCTCGCTCTGCTGAGACTGCGCCAGGGCGTTCTCTTGCGCCAGTAACCGTGCGTTTAGATTCTCAGCCGGGTCTTCATCGTAAGATGGAAGCTCGGCCTCCGGCTCTTTGGACAACGCCTCAAGCTGGTTCAAGCGCGCCTCAAGGACAGAACTCTGCTGCGACTGCGCCTTTAGCGCCTCAAGCTGCTGCTGGACTTCCTTTCGTCGTTCGCGCTCTTGGTGGAGCGCGGCGTGGGGGACGGTGCCCGACGAGTCCTCAACAGGAGCTTCTGCCTCATAAACAGGCTCCGTAGACTCTTCAGCTACCTCTTCGACAACTTCAACAGGGGCGGCTTCTTCAACAGGGAGCTCACTCTCACCACCACTCTCAAAGTATTTCTGTTCCGCTTCCGTGAACTCACCAGCCATTTTTACCTCATGTTATCATCAATAGGATTAAAAGATTGTAGTCTAAACGTAATGTATCATCATGTTATTCTGTCGTGTGGTCTAAATCTTGAGTGTGTTTCCGGGTTGTCTCGGCGCGCTGTTCAGCCGAATAACGAGCGACATCCATTTGATTTTTTGCTTTCATGGCGTCAAGCTGCATGTCGAGTTTAGCCTCTTGCTGCTTGATCGCCATATTGGCTTCAGCTTCACGCTGCTTGATCTGCATCATAGCCTCGGCCTTAGCCCGGTCCATCTCAGCCTGAGCCTGCATCTTCATGCGGTCGCCTTCAACCTGGGCCTTCGCAATCTCCATCTGCATCTGAGCCTTCTGCTGCTCTCCCTGAATCTGCATCCGGAGCTTCTGTTGCTCCATCTGCATCTCTTCCTGGCGGGACTGACTCTCCATCTGGAGTTTAGCCTTCTCAAACTCAATCTTCGGATCCGGCGGCGGCTTGTGCTCTTTAATCGACTCCGTAATCTTCGCCACCAGCGCCGTCGGCAGAGGCGAACTCTTTAACAACTCCGGCCACGCTGTCGGTGGTATCTTGTTCTGCAACAGCGGCAACATCTCCATCACCGCGCCCCATGTCCGCTCCTTCTGATTAGGAGAGTGCGGCGCGTCGTCAATAACGATGTCGTACTCAAGCGCCTCATCCGACTTCATGAACGGCACGAACTCCGGGTTGCCGTTCTCTCCCAGAATACGCACGATACGCTGGTCTGGGATGTACTTCTGGATGAACTTAATGAGCAACCGGCTCTGGTTCTTACGATACCGACGGAGACTGTCGAACAACTCTGCAAGGATCGTCACGCCAGCCTGTTTACGGTGCTGCTCTACGACACCGGCCTGCTGACGGTTCGCCATGCCGAGAAGCTCAAGGTTGACGCCCGTTGTGTCTCTAATACTGGAGACCGCGAACTCCATCAACTTATCCATACCCGACGGGAATTTCACGTCAGGCTTCTCTTTGATCTTCGCTAACCCGCCCTCACGCAGCCACGTAATCGCATCAGGATCAGTCCATGACTCTTCCGCCTGTCGCACGCTGTCAAACGCTGTCTTCTCAGCGAGCAACCCGCCTTTAGCATTTGAGTTGATAATATGAAGCGTCTGGCTCAACCACTTGTTCGCCCAACGCTGCGGGTCTTTCATCGCACGGACGATGCCGTACCATGTGTCTTCATTCCGGTCGCGCTTCGCCGTCATAAACTCGCGCGTAAAGGCCGTCTCCATCTCACCGCTATCAAGAACATCCTTCCCGACGAAGGCGTAGTAATACTTCTTCTTCGTCTGACGGACACCCTTCAACGGCATCTCTTTATTCAGCGCCTCGTACTTCTCAACCGACATGAAGACAGTCTTGCCGCTCTCAGGGTCCGCAACACGGTACACAGGCTCGCGCTCAAACCACTGGAAATGCAGTATCCTAACGAAGTCGCCGCTGGTGTTGTCGCCCTGGTCGTTCTTGTAGAAAGGGGCTTCCTGTGCGTCGTGACCTTTCTTCGCCTCCAGATCATTCGCCCAATCCGCGCTTAAAAACGCCGGGTCAACGTCGGGGAATAACTCAACCGCCGTGTCGTACTCAATATCCTTGATCCGACAGTCCCAACGACGATCCACCAAATTCTGTCGCCGCGACGATGAATCCCACGCCATCTCAAGTGGATCGACGCGCTCCAGCATAATTAAGCCGTCTGCGTCGTCGTCGTAATCCATGCGCGTCTCAACACAGCCGACGCCGCAGATCGCCATGTCCTTAAAACTCTCGGACTCTTCGTCCTCTGCTCCCGCCGTCTCTCGCGCCCAGCGCGCGACAGCGTTGCAGTTAGCATTCAGCCACGCATCGGAACTGTCGCGTGGGATATACATGATTTCCTGACGGTTCCCCACCTCCATACCTGATATGGCATCGACAATCGGCCCTGTACGGTTGAATGTAATCGGGGGACGCCCTTGCTCTTCGAGAAGGGCTGAGTCGTCTTCGCTCCACTGGTGCCCAGAGTAGAAGCCATAGTCTTCCTCCGCTTCGTCGCGCCAATCCTTAGACTGGTCGCGGTGCGCCTTCCACCAGTCCTTGAATTGGCTTACATCGACATCCATTATTTCTTCGCCTTATTCTTTGGGCGGGTAGCGCCTTTGATACGCTTTTTTGGGTCGAACAAATATGCCTCTGCTGCTTTTTTCTCAGCCTTGTTTCCACTACGGAGTTGTTTGAGAGCCTTTGCGTTATGCTCGCGCGTCGTGTCCGTAGACTTCGCCTTACGCTGCTTCTTTATCAAAGCTGCTTTAGCGCCCGAATCCAGTGCAGAATGTAAGCTTTTAGCGTGTTCAGTACCACCCTTACCACGGGAATCGGACATTCTGCCTCTAGCGGCGATTGACGCTTTTATCTTTTTAACCGGCTTGCCCTCTTGGCGGTCTTCCGTGCTCTTACTAAGTCTATTATTGGAGTTCAGGTGGATAGACTTAAGAGTCTGGTGCTTCCCCGTCTTAGCGTTGATGACAACAACCTCACCCCCCTCCGACCGGGCCTTCTTCACGGCCCTCTTCATATTGGTCTCGCGCGTCGTGTCCGTAGACTTCGGCTTAAACCCGCCACCCGTATTAATTTTTCCCATGATAAGCTCCTACATCGACATCCATGATTTAACCCTCTTATTGCGCTTCTCTCGATACCGCGCCAGATCGTCAATCATATCGTATGACTGGTCCATGCCACCGGCAAACGTCAAAACAAAAGCGTCCGCGAGATCAGGACTCTTAAACCCACGCCTCTTCATATCACTTTTACTCTCAACTTGCATCTTCCCAGATGACGTAAAAGAATAGAGCGGCGCGACAAGCTCTCCTAACAACATACCATCATCTGGTAGGCTACAGTCACGCTTTAAAAACCAATCCCGCGCCTTGAACCACAACTCGTCTCTCTGTCGCGCGTAAATATCCTTAGCCGAAGCAGACTCAGCCACGTTAATCCCACGAACAGGAAGGCCAAGCTCATACAGCCGATCAACAACACCCCCACCAAGGCCGATGACATCCACCAGTATCTCAGAAGGTTTGTCTTCAGCTTCCTCATACTCATACTTCACAATCCCGGTCGTCTGCATCAAATCTTTATGCTGCCACCACTTTACTGGCTCAAGTACCGTATTTCCTCTGCGCTTGCATAAAGCTGACTTGTCGTCCCCGAATCGTGCAACGTCCAGACCCCATACTGTCCGATATATGTCTGTAGGGACAACATCCCTCTCAACCGCCGCCTCAGCAAGCTCAAACGGAATAACTTGTTCATCCTCCGTTGTTGGGAACTCCCCAAGCACACGAACTCGATAAGCGTTGCTGTCAATCCCGAAATCATTTGCAATCTCAGCAGGGAAAGTCTTGGAAACATACTCAGCGCCCTCCTCAATCAATTCCTCGCAGGATACCTTCCGCGTCCACCAGTTATTCTTGGCTCCGTGGAAAGAATTAAAGAAAAACCCTGATGTCCGCGTCGGGTTGCCCGTCATCACCGTGATAGCGCCGGGCGTGCTCATCGCACCGGCACCGGCCTCGAAGATCACGTTGTCGATGCCCGATGCCTCATCCGCAATCAACAACATATGCTTCTGGTGCATCCCCTGGAATGCCTCTGGGCTCTCCTTACGCGCGGTACGGGCTACGGCGAAGTTCGCTTCGGGCTCTGGTAGGTAGGATATCTTGTCCGATGTGATCTCAAGCATGTTGCGGAGGAGTGGCTGTAGCCGCCGATGCCACGCTCGACACTCACTCCAGAGAACATCAAAAATCTGATCTTGACGGTTGGCTGTCGCCATCACCTTGACGGGGATGCGGGTCAACATGAACCAGAGTATGAGCCACGCCAGGAAGGTGCTCTTGCCGACGCCGTGGCCGCTGCGGATGGAGATGCGGGTCTCCGATACCGCTGCTGCGAGCGCCTCGCGCTGCCACTTGGTTGGGTGTGCGCCGAGTTGCTCTTGTACAAACAGCACAGGGTCTGTGCGGTAGACGAGCAGTTTAGCGGCGATGTCGGCGTTGAGCTTTTGGGATTGGGTCAAGGGCTTTTAGCTTTTTCCAAAAATTAAAATTTATATTTTTAGCGGGTGTGTCATGGTGCCCCTATGCTCACTCGGTGGGACTCCGGCCCAATTGCGACCCCGCCCCAAAACTACCATCGCAGTTCAAGCCAAAGTCGCATAATGTACATTATGGAAAGTACTACTATCATGGAAATACGTTGATATCATTGGCTAATTCGCGTCGTCGTCTGGATCATCATCATTATCGGTGTTATTGCTGCGCTGCAACATGGGCGCGCTAGGCTCTGGCGTTACGTCTATGACGTTGGAACCATTGGACTTATCGCTGTCATCGTCCAATGACCTGAGAAAGTCGCTAAACTGCGCGGTAATATCGATTGTGCCAGATATATCAACGTGCGCCTCAGGCTTTCCATACCCTCTATCGAGTATCGAGTTCGCCGCTTGCACTCGCGTCGCTGGTGGACACTCCTCCGCCGTCGCTATCCCGTACAGCACGTGCAACATCTTAAGGCCTCGTTTCTTTGCTTCTACCCGAGGGTCTGATAACTTTCTGGGTTTACCTACCATTTCAAGAATTACCCCACGCATAATAGGTCAACAATGTTTACCCTTTCGCCAGGGACTGGCGTCGGCGCGGCGTTTGCCATGGCCCCTGACTACGCAACAACGCGGGCGCGGTCTTATTATCCAGCTCGCGCGCTACTATCGCCCGCGTCCATCCCGCAAGCGAAACGCCTTCGAGTTGAGCCGCCGCTTTACAGCGTGCGTGCAATTCGTCGCTAATCGCCAAAACTGCCATGTTTTAAACCTTCCACTATAAGACGGCGAATCGCTGCCGACATGTTCATGTCATGCGATTGCGCCCGTCGCCATGCGTCTACCCGGTCACGTAAATCGCTTTTTATCACTAATTGCAGCCTGTCTTCTGATTTTACCATTCTCGTTTTACCCTTTCGTTGCAGTCATTTATATACACACCCCTTTTTATTTGGCAAGGGTGTGTATTTTTCCTTTGCATTAGGTACACACCCTCTGCTACAACACTCGAACGTTATTTATTTGAACAACACGACAACAAGGGAATAAGCAATATGACATTTTATACAGTAACAGCCGATCACGTTCACCCTGATCACGCTTGTGTAGACCGCCCCGTGAAGATAGGCGGGCAAGACGGTCGCTATTATGCGGAAATCGCGGGATACGGATGTTCAAGAGATTATGCCACGCCAAAAGACGCAATATTTGCCATGCTGGCTAACCACGCTTGCACAAACATTCGCGTCGATGAAATCGATTGACCCTTTGCATCGCGCCTAGTTCGCTGGGCGCTTTGTTAAGAGCCAATTGAAACAGAAACAGAAACAGCAAAGGGAAAATGGAAAATGGCGCAACAAAAATCAGGCGTAATATATCGGGGCCCGTCAATGCTAGACGGCGCACCGATTATCGTGGTCGCAATCGCTAAGTCTACCAACGGTAAAACGGGCGCAATGCTTCAGACCTTCATTATGAGGGAAGATGTTAACCCTGTCGAAGCGCTAAAAAGCAAGCTTGATAGTTCCGTTTGTGGTGATTGTCTCGCGCGCCCTTCCAATGGCGGGTGGTGTTATGTACGGGTGGAACAATCCGTTGCGGGCGTTTGGAAGTGTTACCATAAGTTGCCTTTCAAAGTGACCACAGGCGCAAGAAAAGGCGAATTGTCAAAATACGCTGGATACGCCGACGCCTTAGAGCCCACACAAATCACAGAATTGGGACGCGGGCGCACAAATCGCGTAGGAACATATGGCGACCCGGCAGCGGTGCCCATGTACGTTTGGGACGCGTTGAATAGTGAGGCAGCCGGATGGAATGGTTACACCCACCAATGGAAGACTTGCGCACCTGATTACGCCAAATATTGCATGGCGTCGATTGATAAACCCTGCGACACACTATCCGCCGAAATGTTAGGATATCGCTGCTTTGTCGCGGTATTGCCCGGCGAAACAGTAACCAACGCGCGTACGAAATCGGTGGGATGCCCAGCGGCAAAAGAGAATGGACAAAGGGCGCAGTGTGATACTTGCCTAGGGTGCGGCGGTAATGCGGGACGCGGCACAACACATCGCGTGATTGAAGTCCACGGCGTTGATTATAAGACGAAACGATATAACGCATATCGCGCAGCGGCATAGTGATCACAACAGAACGCCAGCATTGTTTGGCGTTCGCTTGTGATCATTAAACCAAAAATGGAAAAGACAATGAATAGAGAAAAATGGCTCACACGAGCCGCGCAAGAATTAGAAGAAGTGTTTTTTATCCCACTCGATAAGTCACTACCCGAAAAATGGCGCGTGTCGTGCAGCTGGCCATCAAGTCGCGCGTCCGGCAAGAACGCCAAAGGCGTCATAGGCCAATGTTTTGACCCCTCAGCCAGCGCAGATGGCACCGCCGAAATGATTATTAGCATGTCCCAAGATGATCCCATCGAGGTGCTGGCAATCTTGGCCCATGAAATGGTCCACGCTATCGAAGGCGTTGCAGCCGGACATGGCGCACCGTTTAAACGCACCGCACTCGCAATCGGATTGACTGGCAAAATGACAGCAACGGTCGCCGGGGATGCGTTTAAACAGTCTGTAGCGCCCATAATCACAGACCTTGGCGACTATCCACATGCCGCCGTCGATTTAACCAAACGCAAAAAACAGACAACGCGAATGGTTAAAATGTCCTGCGATGATTGCGGTTACATCGCACGTACAAGTCGCGCCAATATCGAAAAACACGGCGCGACAATCTGCCCATGCAATCATGAACCCATGGGCCAAAGCTAACCCAACAAACAAAGGAAAGAGACAATGAAAACGCCACAATTCAAGCTATCTCACTCAATTGGTTCGACCGG
>TARA_R110002126_G_scaffold2898_2_pt1 | contig 15517 bp, 19 predicted proteins | sample TARA_R110002126 | Tara Oceans TARA_R110002126 (sample SAMEA4397536) | marine metagenome | biome: Polar Biome; feature: [DCM] deep chlorophyll maximum layer (ENVO:01000326); material: water (ENVO:00002006), including particulate matter (ENVO:01000060) such as... | depth 30 m
GGAATCTATCCTAAGGATGTTGTAGCTTTGGGGTGGTGGGTGGGTTATGGGATCTATTCACCCTGTAGATAGAAAGCCTATTTACGGGATTAAGTTGGAAATAAGACATAATATAGCTATAGCATAAAAGATTGTGTTTGAATATGTTAGAATAACCCCTTATCTTTGTACTAACTAAATTTATGAAAGCCACAATCGTCTTACAGAAGCTGAAGAAACAAGAGGTGGATAGTACACTCTTAGCGGAGAGGTATTACACCATCCTGTCTGCTGTGAACGATTTGAAGCTAACACAGAGAGAAATACAACTTCTGGCTTTTGCTGCTGTAAGGGGTAACATCTCTTATGCTAACATACGTAAGGATTTCTGTGAGAGATATGGCACCACCAATGCCTCCATAAATAACATCATTTCTAGGCTCAAGAAGATAGGGGTGCTGGTGAAGGATGGGACAAAGGTGAAGGTGAACCCTCAAATCCTGTTAAACTTTGACCATGACATCACCCTTGAAATCAGACTTGTTCACGGATAATAAGCCAATGAGCCTATCCGTCAAGGACTGGATCATCAGAAAGATGGCAGTCAAGATGAGGATGAGCGAGAAGACACTGGAGACCATTATTAACCACCAGTTCCAAAGCGCTAACGAGGCGCTGACACAGCATAAAAGCTTGGAAATCAGTGGATTTGGGAAGTTGTTTTTTAATGAGAAGAAGGCGCACAAGACGATGGAGAAGTTTCTGAGTCAGAAAGCCTTGTTTGAGAAATGGGCAAATGACGAAACGCTGCCAGAAGCCAAAAGGAAGTCGGCAGCCCTGAAGCTTCAAATAGCCCTTGACGGGATAAGAGACTTAAAACCAAAGATATATGAATCTAATGTCTCAAATTTACGAGGGGTGGAGGAACAACCTCCTGCCTCCCAAAGAGCTGAAGAAGACGATAAAGGATACGAGTAAAGAAAGACTTACTATTTGTGAGGGTTGTGAATACCACTCGGCAAATCGTAAAAATTATAAAACCATCAGGCCAGACGCACATTGCACACATTGTGGATGTACCCTGTCTGCCAAAACCAAATGTCTCTCGTGCAGCTGCCCTTTAAACAAATGGGTGGCTTTGGTTACGCCAGATCAGGAAGAAGAAATGAAAAGCCATGGAAAATAGACAAGAAGTTACCCTTAGAAAGATACCTGTAAAGGTGCTCATTGATGTGCTGACAGATGCCTGGAACAAGGGTGCTGACTTTGTAGATATTATAGGCATAGCAAACGACTTCCAGGACAATATAGGAATTGCCATCAAGGAAGAGTATTACAATAAAGAGGAAGAGGAAGAAAATTTTGATGTAGAGATAGAGATAGACCCCTCTAAAGAACTTAATGACGACGATTTAAACCAATTAATATGAACCCAATAGTAGAAGCATGGATTGTTATTGAGAAGCTCGGAGCTTTGGTAGCAACCCCAGGAATTTCAGAAGAAGTAAAAACGTTAGCTAATGAGCAAATAGCTAAGCTAATCAAGGATGTAGTTTCTCCAGGATTAGAAAAGCTATCTGCCACAAGTGTTGGCTTGATAGTAAAATAAACTGATGAGAAAGTCTAGCCATTACAGTCAGGTACTGATTGTTCTCCAACAACTACATGCTGCCTATCCCAACTATAATATGGGTAGGCACATAGCCACAGCCCTTGATGGGTATGGGGATGTATGGGGACTGACTGACAAAGAGATTCTTTTTGCTCTAGAGAAGTATAAATCTGAACTGGAGCTAGACGTTCCTCATACAGATGAGAACGAACTTGACCAGATTATTAAGGATGGCATGAATCTGGATGACATTTTAAAAGAGCAAGATGGCGAAGACTATTAAAAAAACTACATACATAAATGCTGAGCTTGACTGGGCTGAAGAACAGCTCAAAAGCTGGAAAGCATATGTTGATGCCAATCCTCTTCATGAACTGAAGGACAGGATTGAGTGGAAACCTACAGCCAAAGGAGGTATGCTTCCCATGGTAATTGCCTCTATTGAGGCCCAGGGTAAGTTCATCCAAGAAACAATGAAAAATTACTTGGCTCTTCTGGAGGTTGTAGAGAAACTGCGTGAGAAAGAAGAAGCTAAGGTGGAAGTGAGAGGTAATGGAGAGTTAAGCTCTATGGCTGAAGACTTCCTCAGGAGCAGAAGATAATGATCAACATACAAAGCATAGATTACAAAGACTGGTTTATCAACCAGGGGCGTCTGCCTGACCGTGAGTCTGCAGAGTTTAAGCCTTTCTTTGACTTCCACAGAGACATATGCTTAAACGGTGCTATGATGGGCGGGGTGTATATCAACCCGTTTCTCTACTGGCATCTAAATGTTTGGCACACAGAGGTGGATGTGATAGATGAGCGTGGGAGAATCTCCCAGAAATATGCCAATCCTCTCCTGCGTGACAATGAGTGGATAGTGACCAATGAGATAGATAGAGCACAACAAGATAAAAAGGGCTTGGTGATACTAGGTATACGACGTTTCGCTAAGTCTGTTTTAGAGGCTTCTTACATAGGGTGGGGCGCTACATTTGATGAGAATTCCCAGAATGTGATCGCTGGGTTGAATGCCCCCGATATAAAGCTGATCACGGATAAGCTGGACAAGGGCCTTAACTTTTTGCCTGAAGCATGGAGATGGCAGAGAGTTGAGGACAACTGGAAAAACCAAGTCACCCTAGGTATTAAGACCAAATCAGGAGAGCGTATTCCGTTCTCCCAGATCCTCATCCGTAACTTGGATGAAGGTAATAACGAAGAAGCTATTGCTGGTACCAAACCACGTAAACTAATTATTGATGAGATTGGTAAAGGTAATTTTCTCAGAGGATTTCAGGCAGCTGTGCCAGGTTTTACAACTCCTTATGGATGGGGGTGCTCTCCAATTCTTACTGGGACTGGTGGTGACATGAAGAGATTCATGGATGCCAAGAGCTTAATGTTTGATGTAAACAACTTTAACTTCCTCACGTATAATAATGAAAAGGATGAGAAACGTGTTCATGGCCTGTTTATTTCGTATAAGTATCGAATGGAGGCTAAGGAAGAAAGTACGCTTGGTGCGTTTTTGGAACAGCCTAAAGGAAGCGATCTTCACAACGTTAAGATGTTGGTGAGTAATGAGGAGAAAGCTAAAGAAATCACAGAGGGTAATCTAGAACGCCTCAAGAAGGCTGGAGATAGAGTGGCCTACCTAAAAGAGAAGATGTACTACCCACTTGAGGTGGATGACATCTTCCTAAATGAGGACACTAACATATTTGATATTGAGGCAGCTAAACGTCAGAAAGCTAGACTCATTGGTCAAGAACGCACAGGTACTCCTGTTATTCTGTTCCATGATGGAGAGAAGATTAGTCATGAGTTTACAGACAAACAACCCATCACTAACTTCCCTCTCAAGAATAGTGATCTGAAGGATGCTCCTGTAGTGATATATGAATTTCCTTTAGAAAACCCACCATACGGACTCTATGTAGCAGGAGTTGACCCTTATAGACAAGGACAAGCTGCTTATTCTACATCTTTAGGGTCTGTATATATTTATAAGAGAATGCACGACATAACTGGTGAGAAATACCAAGATATGTTCGTAGCTTCGTATTGTGCAAGACCTGATAAGAAGGAAACCTGGGAAGAACAGGCTAGACTTCTTATTAAGTATTATAATGCACGAACGCTCTGTGAAAATGATGATATCTCCTTCATAGAATATATGAAAGCAAAAGGAGATGCACACTACCTCGAGAAACAACCTGAGTGGTTGAAAGAAGTGGTGCCTGGTACCACCGTTAAACGTGAGTATGGGGTGCACCGCTCAGCAGATAAGATAAGAGACTATCTGCACAACTGTCTCAAGAAGTATATGGAGGCTGTTGTATATCAGGAAAAGAACGAGGATGGTGATATCATTAAAGAGGTACTGGGTGTGTCAAAGATATTTGATCCTGTTCTACTGGAAGAGATTATTCAGTATAACGATCAAGGTAACTTTGACCGTATTGTAGCAGCAGAGTTAGCAATAGCTCAGGCTCTTAAAATGGACCCCATACTTGGAAAGGTGGGAGGTTCAGGAGATGACAGACTAAAAGCATTCTTTAGACCAAACAAGAAAAACCAGCTATTTACAGAATCAAGAGGACTATTCCCAAGGAAAAAAAGTAAATTGTTTACATAATGGCAATTATTAGATATACGAAAGATGCTACCATTAGGTATGCCTATCTTAACATCTTCCCTGATCAGTTCAAGACTGATAAGGAGAAGCAAGATGAGAGCTGGATTAAGAACACTATGGACTACTTTGCAAACAAGGCTTATGCTGAGTATGTAAAGAACCGAGATACATTTGTCAAAAACTATGACCTAATGAAAGGCATCCTGAGGATGGAAGATTTCTATCAGGAGCCTCAGGTGAGAAGTTTTACAGATGTGCTTACAGCCGATCTACAATTGCCTGCGTATGTTAAGATGTATTCCATCATCACCACTCCTGTAAACGAGCTGGTGGGTGAGATTAGTAAACGCCCTGATACATTCAGGGTGAAGGCGTTTGATGATGATAGTAAGTCTGAAGAGCTGGAGTTTAAGACAGATATACTTCAACAATATGTTCTGGGTAGAGCTAGACAGCAGATATTGGCAAACGCTGCTATGAATGGTGAGGAGCTTTCTGAAGAGGAAGTTCAACAGATGACAATGGAGGAAGTACAGGATGTCCTAGATAGCTACACTTCTGTAGCTGAGAAATGGGCCAATCATGTGCTCACTTGCCAGAAGGCTGAGTTCAACCTGAAGGAGAAAAGTGAGGACGCGTTTAGAGACATGCTTATTTCTGGAAGAGAATTCTATCACATCTATGAGGACAATTCTAAGCTGGGATTCAATATCGAGGTGGCTAACCCGAAGAACACATGGTTCCTTACAACGCCTGATAGAAAATATATCTCTGACCCTACAGGGCGAGCTCAAGGTGCGTATGCTGCAGGTACTGTTCAAGTTATGGAGCTTTCAGAGATCATTGAAAGCATTCCTGATCTTACTAAAGAAGAAATAGACCATCTAAGAAGTTCTCTGCAAGACTATGGACTAATTAACGTCCGTGAATCAAATCTGGGTAACCCCAACGCTGTTCCTGGTATTGACTCAGTTACCTATGATACATTTGATCCACTGGTCCTTCAAACCCGTATGATTATCGAGAGTGAAATGAAGGAGAACAATGATGGTCTCAAGGATTTCTTGGGACTCACCTCCAACGTATCATCCTTTGGATATAAGTATGTTGTTGTTAGAGGTTACTGGTTGAGCAAGAAGAAGATTGGTAAACTCATCTATGTAGACGAGATGGGTAACGAACAGTCAGTTCTGGTAGATGAAAACTACAAGAGCGGCACTATCCCTACACAGCAAAGTTTGGAATGGGGCTGGATTAACCAGTGGTATCAGGGCACCAAGATTGGTCCAGATATCTACCACGTTAAACCTTTCAAGCTCCTCAACTACTGCCCTCTTATTGGTATCACCTTTGAGGTGAAGAACACAGAAGCTAAGTCTCTGGTGGATTTAATGAAGCCTTTCCAGGTGTTGTATAATGTGTGTATGAACCAGCTCTATAAGCTGCTGGAGAAGGAAGTGGGTAAGGTGTATTTAACATCCATCAGACATATTCCTGTTCCTAAGGATGGTGATGCTCAGGATGCTCTTGACATTTGGGAATTAGAAGCAAGAAACAGAGGTGTTGTCTTTATTGACGACAGCCCTGAAAACCTGAAGAGCCCAAGCTCATTCAACCAGTTTAGAGATATTGACCTTACACGTACACAGGAAATCCAATCTCGTTATACCCTAGCCCAACAGTTAAAGAGCGAATGTTGGGAACTCGTGGGGATGAGTAGACAACGTATGGGATCTATTACATCTAGCGAATCTGCTACAGGTGTAAACACAGCCGTACAACAATCTTATTCTCAAACAGAGCCCCTGTTTATAGCCCATGAGTATGTTATGGGTCAACTCTACCAGGCCATCATTGATGCTGCCCTGTATGTAGAAAGCAAGAAGCCCCAGTCCACTCTCAGCTATATCACTAGCGAGGGTGAGAGCGCTTTTGTATCAGTGAACGGTTCTGATCTTAAGTTCCGTGACCTGAAGGTATTCTTGACAAATCGTCCTGAGGATACACAGATGTTCAATGAGCTTCGTCAGCTGGCACAACCTTTGATGCAGAATGGTGGATCTCTGTATGACGTAATTGAGCTGTACAGCACCAAGTCTATGAGAGAAATGAAGAAGGTGTTTAAAGACTTGCGTGACAGACAGCAGAAAATGGAGCAGCAGAAACTTGACATGCAACAGCAGCAGGTTGAACAGCAGAGTCAAATTGCTCAAGCTCAAATGCAACAGGCTCAGATGCAGAAGGAGCAGGATATTGCTAATGAAAACTACCAGAACGAGCTTGACCGCATAAACAAGAAAGAGGTGGCACTGATTGCTGCTGAAGCCAAGTCTATGGGCATGGGACTCTCTGATGTAGATGAGTCAGGAGTTCCTGATGTGTTGGAAATCAGTAAGATAAGTGCAGAGCAAGACAGAACGGCTAAGGACTATCAGATGAAGATGGCAGACATTAGCACCAAGAACAGACTGGCCGCTGAGAAGATATCTCTTGAAAGAGAGAAACTTAAGGTAGATCGTGAGAACCAGAGAAATGACTTGGCCATAGCTAAAGAGAACGCAAAAGGTAGAGCTAAAAAACCTAAGAAAGAATAATGGATAAAGACGAAATCATCACTGACGAAATTTTCCCATTTGACCCCACGCCTCATGAAGACATCACAGCCTGCATCCAGGCTGTTGGTGTGATTGAGGACCTGGACACAGTTTTGCTATCTGAGGAAGAAGCTGAGATGGTAGACAAGATAAAGAGGATGTCATTACTAATTACTTACACCGCTCTTAAAGAGATATTTGAATCTAATCATTATGGAAATCAAGAATCCCCACAAGGTTGAGCATCGTAAGTTAGGTAGAGAAAAAGCCCATGGACTTGCCTGGGATGAAAAGAATAAGATAGAAATAGATATAAGATTGACTGGATACAGGTATCTACTTATCGCCCTGCATGAACATTTCCACCTAAAACACCCTGACTGGAGCGAAACCAGGGTGAGAAAAGAGTCCTCCTTGACAGCCAGATTCCTATGGAAAATGGGTTTCAGGTGGGTGGAGTTAAAGTGATTTGGTTAGAGTAAAAAACATTAATGCTATATTATCTACGAAAACAGCCAATATAGCCCTCTAACTCTTTGTGATTCAATAACCTTTGTATATTTTTACTTCTTATAAACCATTCAAAAACAACTACATATGGCTGAGAACCTTGAGACGCCATCCTTTGGCAACTTTAGTATTGAGAACACTATGGAGATGGGTCCTGGTAGTGCAGAACTTCTTAGTGATCTTTTGTCTCCCGAAACCTCTACAAGCAGTCCTGATCAACTTCAGGAGATTGTAAAAGAGGCCACTCCTCCTGAAGCCCCTAAAACACCAGATGTTCCAAAGGGTAAAGAGGTTGTTCCTAAAGAAGATGGTAAAGATCTTTCAGGTCAAGAACTTATTTCTAGTTTCTTAGGAGACAATAGTGGAACTGAGGAAGATGCAGAAGATGCTGATCCTCAACCAGTTAAGAAGAAAGCTCCTGCTGCTGAAGCTAAACCTGCAGAGCAAGCTTCTGAAGAACCTGCTGAAGAGGGAGAAGATGAATTGAGTCAATTCACAGCTCTGTCCCGCGATCTTCTCAAACTTGGAGTGTTTTCACAGGATGATGAGGAAGAAGAGATTAACATCTCCACCCCTGAAGAATTCCTGGCACGTTTCCAAGAAGAAAAGAAAAAGGGAGCAATTGAGGTAGTAAATAACTTCATTGGTCAATTTGGTGAAGATTATCAACAAGCGTTCGAGGCTATATTCGTAAAAGGTGTTAATCCAAAGGAATACTTTGGTACATATAATAACGTAGTGAGCTTCGCTGATATGGATCTGTCACAAGAGAATAATCAAGTGTCAGTGATTAAGCAAGCTCTAGCTGATCAAGGATTTGAGACTGAAGACATCAACACAGAGGTTGAAAGACTCAAAAACTATGGCGATCTGGAAAGCGTAGCAACAAAGCACCACAAAGTGCTTGTTAAAAAGGAAGCCCAGAAACTTGCCCAAATGGAGCAAAAGGCTGAGGTGGAGCTACAACAGAAACAAGCTGTAAAGAATCAGTATATTAATAACGTTCAGCAAGTCCTTCAGGATAAGCTGAAATCCAAGGAGTTTGACGGAATCCCCCTCAACCCTAAGTTGGCAAACGAACTACAAGACTTCCTGCTGGTAGATAAGTACAAAACAGCATCAGGAGAAACTCTCACAGATTTCGACCGTACCATCTTAGAGTTGAAAAGACCTGAAAACCATGCAACTAAAGTAAAGGTTGCATTGCTACTGAAGATCTTGGAAAAAGATCCCACTCTATCTACCATCCAAAAGACAGGCGTTACAAAGAAATCTAACGAGCTGTTTGGGGAAGTGGCTAGGCAAGTGACTAAAGCTAAGTCGTCAACTAGCAATGGCTCTCAGCCTTCTAAACAAAATTCATGGTTTTTATAATTTTTTCTTAAACACAAAAGGATAAAAAATGGCAATTCAAACAATCCCAGGTCTAACTGGCTTCACGTATGCTCGTGTCGCTTCTATGGACAAGCGTGCTGTAGGTAAGCTAACTGACGCTAACCACCTGGAGAGCTTTCACTCAACCGAGCCTGCTGATTACGACAAGAAGATCATCAGTCTCTACACGCAGAGCTCTCTGTATAGCAATGACTTCCTCGACATGATCAACAAAAGCACGCCTTATTACATTGATAATAATAGCGATGCTTGGAAATGGCAAGTAGCTGTTCCCTACAAATTCCCTAAAATCATCGACGTACCTAACTCCACTCTCGAGTTGAGCAAGCCTGGTATCGATGGTCAAGAGTTCCAATTGGTGCTTGACACAAACGAGTTCTCTAAGAACGCAATCGTTTCTGTTGGTAGCCGTCAGTATGGTCCTCGCTTCTATGTTATCAAGGACCCTATTCCTTGGAACATGGGATTCTTGTACAGTTTCACACTTGTGACTGACAACCCCACTGTAGATTTTGTAAGTTCTACATTCTTGCAAGTGGGTATTGAGCTTGAGCTGGTAGATGCTGCAATCGGTGAATTCGATCAGGATCTGCTTGGTCTTCCCCGTTTGGGTGAGCAAATCACTATGTTTGAATCTTTGGGTTCTGCATATGGTTTCGAGCACAAGATCACTGAGTGGGCTGATGACAAAATGATGCGTGACTCTGCAGGACGTCCTTTGGATATCCTTGTATATGCACCTCAGCGTCGTAACCAACTTCCCTTGACTCGTAATGATGTTAAGTGGGAGCCATTTATTGAGTTCTGGATGCGTAAGTCTATGCTTGAGTTGAAAGTTAAGCGTATGATTTGGTCTCGTCCTGGTACTGTTAAGACTAACGGTAGCAAGCAAGAACTGAAGCGTACATCTGCTGGTGTTTACCATCGTATGCGTAACAACGGTAACCTCGTACAGTACAACCGTGGTGAGTTCACTGCGAACTTGATCCGTGCTGTGTTTGGTGACCTGTTCTATCGTCGTGTGGATGTTAAAGACCGTCGTGTCAAAATGTATACAAACGAAGCAGGTTTTGACGTGTTCCAACAAGCTTTGAAGACTGACGCTTTGAACAGCGGTCTGACCTTCATGGCTGATAGCGGAAACCGTTACATGCAGGGAGAAGGACAACACATCACTTACAACTTTGCATTCGATGCAATGGTAACTCGTGAGACTGGTCGTGTTGAACTGATTCACCTGAAAGAACTTGACCTGCCTCAATCTAACCTGGAATTCGGACAGAACAAGAAGTCTACCCCTGTATTCATGGTGTTTGACGTATCTCCGATGTCTGATGGTTCTATGGTTAATAACATCCGTGAAGTTCGTATGAAGGGTGCACCTTCTATGACTTGGGGATATATCGATGGAACTCGCCACCACTTAGGCTTTGCTAAGTCTCAGGGTATGAGCTCTGCGAACAAATTCCCAGGATATGAAATCTGGATGAAGGACCGTTGTGATGTATTCATCGAAGACCTGTCTCGTACAGTGTTGATTGAAGAAATCCCGCAGTTCTAAACTGCTGCAGCTTAGCTGCACTATATCCGAGAAGAGAGTGCCCCCCACTTCAGGGTGGGGGAGCTCTTCTCAAACTACAGAGATGGGGAACGAGGTGTCTCTCGTTTGCCAGAGGTTCGATCCTCACATCTCTGCTAATAAACCAAATAAATAAACTACATATGGGTAAGTTAGGTAAAATCTCAACTATTAAGAAAGAGTATAACAACTCTCAGTTGCAAACAATGCAAGGTGGTCTTTCTCTTAGAGGGCTGACACGTATCCCTGGAACAGGGGTGTTCAAGTATCCTTACAGAGAGCTTGATGGTAAGTACCGCACAGGAGTTGATCCTGAAGCTGCCTACATTCGCAGAATCTCTGATCCTCTTGAGAGAGAAATGGAGACTGAGCGTGTGACAGCTTTGAGAGACAAACTTCAGGCTGCGTTAGGAGATGTTGATTTGGGTCCTCGTTCCAATTTCTGGAACTATGGATTGTCTACATCCTCAAGTGACTCGTTGCATGTTCAACCTGTGAAGTTGTTGGATGGAGATAACTTCTTCGATCTTTCTATTCCTCTTCAGGAATTAGCTTTCTCTTGGTTGCGTGTTCACCCCACAATTGCAAGCTCTTATCAAGCTTGGGAGCGTGGTGAGTTTCCTGCAGATACACAGTTTTATGTGGCTGACGAGGATATTGAGAACGCAGTGATGTTCAAGAAGAAGCAACTCATCAACAAGGCTATTGTCAAGTTTGACAGTATGACCCCTGAGAGAAAAAGAAAAGTGGCTCGCTTGTTGGGATTACCTGTAACTGATGATACTAAAGAGGAAGCAGTTTACAACCTTGTAGACAATGTCCTCAAACAAACCGAGTTTAAGAACGGTAAGTATCAAGGGTTAAATCCTGTTGAAGTGTTCACACGCTTCGCAGATATGAGGGATAACTTACTCCATATCAAGGACTTAGTGAAACAAGCAATCACTCATTCCATATACCGACTCAGACCTAACGGTAAGGTTTATGAGGGTGAATTTGAAGTAGCTAAGGACGAAGATGATTTAATTAAACTGCTTGCTGACGACGATAATCAGGACTTGCTTCTGACTCTTGAAGGTAAGCTGAAAACTAAGAAATTAGCTGCAGTATGATACCAGTAGATAGTTTATTATATAAGATTGACCAAAAACTAAATAAACTATCGACCAACATACACCAGCAGATAAACTTAGAAGATAAGATCTTGGCTTTGAATGAAGCCCAGATTAAGCTGATAAAACAAAAGGTTGATGGTTTTAGTGTAGTGAGCGGGATGGGACTTGATGCTTTTAAGAAGCGTTACGAGGACCTCCAAAGCTTAGTGGTTACCTATAACAGTCAACCTCTTGACCTCACTCTCAAGAACATTGAACTAAATCAATGGTTTGCTAATCTGCACCTGCTTGTTCCCAAGTATATGTTCTACATTGATAGTTATATACTGGCTGACAAGGGGGTGTGTAAGGATAGAAAGATCTGGATTAACAGAGACTTGGCTAAACACGGTGACCTACAGTTCATCCTGAATAACGATCACTACAGGCCTTCCTTTGAATATCAGGAGACTTTCAACTTCCTTTCGACAGATGAAATATCCATCTTCACTGATGGTACCTTCACTCCGAGCAAGATTTACATATCCTACATGCGTTATCCTTTGTATATAAATAAGACAGGATACATCATGCTAGATGGAGAACCATCATTTGATCAAGACTGCGAACTTGAACTATATCTGGAGGATGAGCTGTTAGACTTAACAGTACAGAATCTTGCAATGTACACTGAGAATCAACCTGCTGTACAGAACTCGATATACAGAATTCAGACAAACGAATAAATTTTTTCAATCACCTAAAATAAAACAAAATGGCTGATTTTTCATTAACTACGCTCTTCGTAGTACCAATAGGGCAAACTGCGCTTCCTATTGCTGGTTCTACGCAAAACTTGAGCGCTGGCGAAGTGGGTATCTTCAGAAATGATTACACACTTGCCACAGCTGGTAATATTGCCGCTGCTCCCTATTTCTATATTGCGCAGGGCCGTACTAACACTTATCTGCAAGGCTCTAAGCGTTCTGATAAGATTAAAGGTTGTCCTTCAGGATCTGGTTGCAGCAGCAACGTAACTGAGTGGTACAAAGTGGCTGGTTGTCCTACACCTATAACTCAGATTACAGATGTTGGAAACTGGAATGTACAGTGTGGTGACATCGTTACTATCACTTTACGTGCTCACTCTAGCTACTTGGATACCCTGTATTTCAATGGTTTCACTCGTTCTATCACTGTGAACGCACCTTGTTGCGATTGTGGTGGAGATCCTTGTACTACTGTTGATGTACCTGCTTTGATCGATGACATCATCCTTCATTTCCTGTATCAGGCTCCTGGTAACAACCCTGACAACATCACTTTCTCTGACTTCTATCAGTTCCAGAGAATTGGTAACGACCAAAACGCATTCTTGCGTATCACTGGTAAGCCTCTTACCAAATATGGTCAGCCTTGTGATGTAGCAGCATTTCCTTTTGAGTATGACCGTATGTGGTTCCGTACATTCGTGTACAGTGGACCTGCAACAACTGCTGACTTCATCGTAGCAGACAATTGTAACATTGTAGCTGATCCAGTAATTGTACAGCGTTCTTCTTACGCTGTTGGTACATCTGCTGAAATTGCTCAATTAGAGAAGAACTTCTACAGCTATCAAGCTGGATATTTGAAGCACCTCTACAGAATGGGTGGTTACAACGAGAACTTTGAAAGCTGGGTAAATGATGGTACTAGCTATGACACTTACTACATCAAGTTTAACGAGTACAACAAGTCTGAATACCAGTGGGGTGACTACATCATGGAAGATAGCACTGTAATCATTGCTGCTGAAAGCGGTAGTGCAATTGCAACTGCTATTGAGACTGTTCTTGAGGCTGGTTTGGGTACTGTAACTGCTGATAACTTACCATGTATCACCACTACATCTACCACAACCACCATATGGCCTTCTACTACTACCACATCAACTTTGATTCCGTAATAGTAGGGTAGACATAGAAATATTCATATTAACCTAAGCCAGAGGTGAGAGGATACAAACTCAGATCCTCTGGCTTATTTATTTAAAACAACATGGCAGACTTGAAACTAGACATACTAGTGATTCCTACGTACAACACACTTACGTTGGGAGTTGCTGATGCATCTGTCTATCCTACAAACCCTCCTGTTGTTTCTGGAGCTACTATTGAGATTAATGTTCCTGGTTTTGGTATTGTATTTAGACCTTTCAGCGTTAACGATTTTAATGTTTTCAACTCTTCAAACTTGGGTATCACTGCACCAGGAGTGGAACAACCACTTCCTGATGGTGTGTATTTTCTAAAATACTCAGTGGCACCTGCATATGTAAACTTTGTAGAAAAGTCAATTATGCGTGTTGAGAGATTACAAGAAAAGTTTGATGGCGCATTCATGAAGCTTGATATGATGGAATGTGATAGAGCTATTAAAACACAAGCAAAGGTGAACCTCACCTCTATCTATTTCTTCATCCAAGGATCTATAGCAGCAGCTAACAACTGCGCTACACAGGATGCGATGAGGTTATATAACCAGGCAGACATGATGCTTGATAACTTCCTCAGAAATAACTGCGGTTGCTCTGGGAACAACTACGTAATAAATTTCTATTAATATGGCAAAATGTAGAAACTGCGGAGCTAACGTTGGGTGTGGATGTCAATTGATTAATGGTCTTTGTGCGTTGTGTAATGCAGCCACTAAGCAAGGACGAAAAATTATAACAAATGTTATCACCCAGGCTTACAAATTGTCCAGAGTGCGCTAGTATCCCAGCACTTATTGCTGAGATAGATTGCAGACTAGCTGACCTGGCTAACAATTTATACAACAATGTTGTATTTATTTTGAACCAACCTGTTCCTGGTGGAACAATGTTGGACCTTCTGAACTACAGGAGGATTCTTGTTTATAAGTATTGCAATCCCGATTATAACGCTGCATTCAGTGTAAACATGATTGCCAGCAGAGTTAAAATTCTAAAATTTAGATAAATGTCTTGTTCTAACTGCTATAATGGATGTACGGAGATAGTATCTGATCAGTGTGTAAGATATACAGGGATTGATGTTCCCATTTTGGGAATCAAGACTGGTGATTCGCTCTCATATGTAGAGCAAGCATTGATTGGATTTCTTACATCTACACTGAATGGTGAAGGTATTACGTTGGATATTAATCCTGCCATCATTTGCGATATTGTAAAGAAAAACTTAATCGCTTGTGAAGACCTTACACTTCCTAATGTAATTAGTGCTCTAATTAAAGCCATCTGTGAATTAGACGAACGTCTGACAGAATTAGAGGCTGACTTTGCTGCACTAGAAGGACCTTATACAATTGGATGTCTCACTGGTGTAACCAGCACTTCTGGAACACATGCCATCCTTCAGGCAGCCATTACTAAGATTTGCGGTCTGGAGGTTGAGTTGGACGCACTTGCTTTGAACGTAAGTACCAACTATGTACAGCTTGCAAACCTAAACACACTGATTGCTGCATATTTAGCATCAATCAGTGGAGGTGGTACCAACTACAATACTAGAATGGTGCCTTTCACTGTTGTTGAATACTATGGTAGCTTAACAGGTAACTTTGACGCTACAGGTGCTGGACTTGGTCTTTGGGATAAAATCTACCTCTGTAATGGTAACAACGGTACTCCTGATAAAAGAGGACGTGTACCAGTTGGTGTTACATCTGGTATGGGTGGGGGTGCTTTAAGTCCTGTTGTTGATCCAGCTCTTGGTAACCCTGCTTATGCATTGTTAGGAGCACAAGGAACTAACTCTGTAGTCCTCACTACTAATCAGATTCCTGTTCACACGCACCCTGCCACTGCTGTAAGTACCCCAACAGACCCTGGACATACTCACACTCTTAAATATAAAAATGGATTTTCTGATCCAGATGAGTCAGGAGCTGTTCCTGACTATATGGACCAAGCTGGTACAAAGAGTGCGTCTGCTGTTACAGAGGCTGCACTAACAGGAATCACTGTAGCAACCACTGTTACAGTTGCTTCTGCAGGAGGTGGACTAAGCCACCCTAACTTCCAGCCTGGTCTGGGATGCTATTACATCATGTACATTCCTTAATAGTTAAACTCGTTATATAAAATGATATTCCTGCCACCAA
>TARA_R110002126_G_scaffold106504_2_pt1 | contig 15493 bp, 19 predicted proteins | sample TARA_R110002126 | Tara Oceans TARA_R110002126 (sample SAMEA4397536) | marine metagenome | biome: Polar Biome; feature: [DCM] deep chlorophyll maximum layer (ENVO:01000326); material: water (ENVO:00002006), including particulate matter (ENVO:01000060) such as... | depth 30 m
TTCATCAGTCAGCATCTGCAATTGTAAAGTCATCGTTAGCATCGTTGTGCCTAGCAATAAGATAGTCATATTTTTTGTTACCTGCCTCAGCAGGAATGATTGATTGACTGCCATCCGCGCTCACTGCAATTACTGTAGTGTTAACCACTGGGTCGCCATTTATATCTGCGCCGCTAACATATTGTGCTGACGTAAAATTAAAATTATTAGTATTAATCATTTTTATAACTCCGCGCTAACTGAAGCAACCGCGTCACCATTGCTTCCACCCGACTTGATAAATATCATTTGAGAATTTTTAAAAAGGGTAAACCCAGCCACACCTATGCCTGTAGCTGTCGGAGACGGGACAGTGTAACCGTTAAAACTGTCGATTGATGAAGGTGCTGCTCGTTTTTCTACTTTAAATTCAACATCAAGCCACTGGTTGCTAGCGGTGCCGCCGAGCGAAAGTGACATTAAAGAATAAGCATTTCCACCAGTGGAAACCGCGTGACCTAGCAATTCGAAGTAGCGCTGACATTTAACCAACTCATCGCCATAGTTTTTTTGCTGAATTGGCGTGGCAGTTGATCCTATTTCAAATTTTACTTGTGCAATATCAAGAGTAAATGTCGAGCTGGTTGGAAGCTGTAACCTTATTTGAAGTGAATCCGTGCCATCACTGCCAAGGGTTTTTCCGGTTATTGAAGTAAGTGCAATTGTACGCTCAAACTTTTGCCACAATGTTGTAACAGTTATGTCGGCTGGTGCGTGGTCTACCGCGCTTGATGGTGAACCACCTGTGCCAAAGTATTGGCTAATGATCGGGTCAATAGTTAATGTCCCAGCTCCAACCTTAGCATAAAATGAAAGCGTAACAGATTGCCCTGCACCTGTCCTGACATCTTCAACCCTATGTTGCACGCTTGGAACAGATGAAGCACCTGTCGTTTGATCGTGTCGCAAATAAAACTCAGGCTCACCCGCAACATCAGTCTGACCCAAAGTAAAAGCTTGTTGAGAAGCTGTGCCTGCGCCGCCTGTGCCGGGGTAGTTAATCCATCTATCTGCTATAAAATAGTCTGATGTAGTAATAGACAGACTAGTCCCCCGCTGCCAAACCTGAAAAGAACCGTTTATGATGAGCGAAGGATTTGACGCAACAGCAGTCCACCCTAATTGTCCAGAGCCGTCTGTCTTGAGAACTTGGTCGGCATCACCATCGCCATCGGGAAATGTGAACGTGGTGTCGGCTGTAACCGCGCTTGGAGCTTGGAGCTTGATTGCGTGGCTCGCGTCATCATCTGCCAGAGACAGAACGTCAATGCCAGCCGTGCCTGACGCAAAATCCTTCAGATGGCTCATCTGCTCTCTAATCGCGTTATTCACGTCGCTTGGCAACATTCCTTCCGCCACAGAAACCCCACCCACATCCAAATTACTGGATGCAGTTGAATCATAATCTACCAGTTTATCTTTAGCCATTATCTTCTCCTAAGGGCGACTACCCATTTATAGCATAAATCTAGCGCACGCGCACCGCGCGACCGTCAGATGTCTTGGCAAACGTCACAGGGTTGCCCTGACGATCCGTCACAGTCTCATAGCCGACGATGTTGCCGCCAGCTTGGGCTTGCGGAATCATTGGGCCGACTTGTTGTGCCAAAAGACCCGCTGTCGCTGGTGCGCGCAGGCCAGCCGCTGTAGCAGGGATAGCCGCACGTTTTAGGAACGCCTGACCGCCTCTTGTGGTTGCCCCTCTGCCGAGCATACCGCCAGCTAGTCCTAACATTGCGCCCTCGGTTGACATTCCACCCGGTGCGCCAACAAGAGCGCCACCACCACCGTATAGTGCGGCTCCAGTTAGCATACGCCCTGCCGTGCCACTATCTGGCAAAGATGGGCCTATAATCCGCTGCGCTAATTCAATTGGCTTTTGCATACGGCCTTCGCCAGCAGCTAGGCGAGATAAGCCAGCCGCGCCAGCTTTGCGCTCCTCAGACCTAACAGCCGACATAGCCTGAGCTGGGGTAAATTGCCCCTCATAACCTTTTGCTGCGGCAGACCTTAGAGGCACAAACTGCGAATATGCTTTGTTTGTCTTTTGCAGCAGCTCTTTTTTGGCTGGTGAATATTTTGCAATCAAGTCCATCATGCCAATATCTAGGTCGCTGTATGCCGTGGCTATCTTTCCGTCTATGGGGTCTGTGCTTTTTCCAAACCTCATAGCCTCAGCGCCGATCTTTTTCTGGATATCTTGAATTGCCTCTCCAGATAACTTTCCATCCTTTGCTCTGCCGAGAACTTGACGGATCACCATATTTTCAAAGTCAGCGCCCTTCTTTAATCCAGCGTCGCCAACCTCTTGCTTTGCCGTTGTCACTATTTTGGACAAATCATCAAGGAGATCGTCGGAAACATCGACCTCAACGCCGTCAAGGGCTTGCTTGTATTTTTGGTCGAATATGCTTTTGGCCTTACTAAAAGCCACGCGAGGCTCAGTGTTTTTAGGCAGCTCAATACCTAGCGGCTTTAGTGCGCGGTTATACATAAACACAGGAAACGCCTTCATGCCGCGCTCTTGTTGGGCGCGGATACCGCCCCCAACAAACGGCATAGATGTTAACGCTTCCTCTGCTCGTTTCATGCCGGGAAAGTATTGCCCGACTGTTAAAGGTATCTTTTTGCCAAGAGCCTGTGCCTGACGAGAAACAACAGGGGCTAGCGCCTCGCCGCCCATACCCAACGCGCCACCTAAGGCCGCGCTTACCGGCACATCTTCTATTTCCTCTGCCGCGCCTGCGCCGTAAGCTGCACCACCAGCGGCTGCTTGTTTCATAGCGCCCTTCACGCCAAGCCGAGCAAGGGTTGCCGCGGCGCCACCCATTGCAGGGATGCTGGCCGCTATTTCTGTGCCGTAAGCCTCAACAGGGAAGTCAGACCGAAATTTCTCTAAGCCAGCGCGGATTTTGTCGCGCTCTTGCTTATAGGTTTCCTCGCCAATTAAGCTACGGACAAAAGCCTCAGCCTCATCAGCCGTGCCAAACGAAATGCCCTGAGCCGCAGACCGGCCAAGGCCAGCAAAATATTCTGGCGTGAATCGTTCAGCGGTTGGGGCTGTCGGTGCGGCTGTTGGTTGGCCTACTGCTTTAAGAGCCATTGCTTAATCCTCAATAAATAACTGATTGCCAATCATCACATATGTGCCTTTTGGAAGGTTTGCGGCTTCGGCGTCTGCTGGTGTAGAAAAAGTTGTGTATGGGTTTGCTAGGGTTCCGACATTTGGAATACGGCTTAAAACAACTTTTGTTGGGTCTAAATTATAATCCTCAGAAAGGTTTGTGTACCTGTTTTCAATTCCTTTTTGCATTTCAAGGTATGGCTGGAACTGGCTTCTGGCAGCTCGCACAAACTGGTCTCTGACCTCTTGCGTAAGTCTCTCACCTTTCACAAGTTTATTATAAGTATTCCTTATCTTTGCCCCAACGCCGCCAGCTTCCTCTGCTGTAGCAAACTCACCCTCTCTAACCACTGAGGTTGGGTCGATAACTTTCATGTATCCAAAAATCAACGCAATATCTGTAGCCCCAGTGGCTGTTTCAGCCATTGCTGCTTTTTGTACTTTTTCAAAACCAAGGAGAGCCTCGTCAAAGTTTTGGGCTTGTTTGTCGAACTCGCCTCTAAGCTGCTTTTCGTTTCCAAAAGCCTCTTTTCCAGATGCGCCACCAACTTCAATTCCTTTCAACCGCAGCATCTCAGCGTCATATGCAGTCTTTTTTTCATCAAGGCGCTTCTGCCTTTGCGCCGCTGCTAACGAAGACGCCAACTTTGCCTGACGATCCTCAGCGGCGGTGTAAGCCTTCATGCCAGCAGTACCCATACGCCCCAGAACCTGACCCAATGACACCGGACGGTCTTGGTAGCCGGATGCCTCAAATCCTGCGGCGGCTGCACCCAACATGCCCTGAGCGCTTGGCTGCATTAGCTTCTGGCCAAATGTCATCCCAGCCGCAGGCTGTTGTTGACCGGCCTTTGGCGTCATGCGAGACGCCTGAGCGCGTCGCACAACTTCCTGCATCAGCGGCGATAGCTGTTGGTTTGCCAGCATTGGCGACTGAGGCGGGGTAGGCCGAGGCAATGCCATAGGCGCTGGCACTGGCCCGCGAGGGCCTTGAACTTGATACCGACGCATGATGTTTGCCTGCGGCATAGTCGCTCTGCCTTGAAGCAGCCGGTTGAATCTGTCGTAAACGCTCATGTCCTAACCCCTAACCTAATCCGCCGCCAACAGCTCCGAGCAACGCGCCTGTCATTGGGTCAAAGCCAGCCATAGTGCCTAACTTCGCCCCGCCTAATGCGCCACTGAGGATATTGCCAGCCTGATTGCGGAATTGCGGCTGAGTGCTTTGCCCGCCAACAGTACCACCCTGCACGGCAGCCATATAGTTGGCCAGAGCCAGTTGATCCTGATTCTGCTCAAAATTATAACGGTCAATGTCAGCCGCCAGCTCTGCCTGAGACTGAGCCTCACGCGCACCGCCAACACCAGCAAGAGTATTCAGATCAGCATAGCCAAACTCACGAACCGCCGGAGCCATAGCAATGGCGTCCTGCTGCGCCTGATACGCCATAGGAGCCAGCGCGGCACCTAACGCGCCCTGCTGATACCCAGAACCGTATCTTCCGGCCTTGGCAGCTTGAGCCTGAACCTGTTGAACGGCTGGCTGAAAGGCCGCCGACATTAATGGATTTGTACCCATCAGGTTTTGCATTACAACGTCTTGGACAGCCGGAATAAGTGGCGACCCGTCCAAAGCCATTTGGCGAGTGCCAGCCAAAGCCATCTCGGATTCAGGCGAAAAACCAATGGTCGTCTGACCGGGGTAATAACTAGGTCTGTTTTGATAAATGTTTTTAGCCTCAGACAGACCATACTCTAAAAACGGCTGCGCGTAAGCTGGTGCGCCAGTTGTCTGGGTAATTTGTCTGGTGTCTCCACCCCCGCCTTTACTCATCTCTCAAATCCTTTGTCAAAACCACCGACGTAGCGGTGTAATCTTTCAGTTGCCTTTGCCAGCCCTTGCGGCCATTAATCTCCATCGCGTCGCATCCCTGATCCTTAGCCCAAACTGCAATAGACTTCTCAGCCTCGACCAGCTCATCTAAGTCACCGCCTGCAAGCCAGATTCGGCACACGGTTAGGCTGGGGTAGTCAACAACTTCGGTTATAATACACGACTTTTCCAGCGGATGTAACTGTGCCTCACCAACCGCGCAGGCAAGGTAAACATCGTCGATTGAGTGCGTGCCGCCAGAGTATTCAAGCGCATCCGCAATGTACTTACGGTTTTTCTCAAACTTCTCCTTCAGCTTATCTTCAGCCGATAATAAGGTAGGCAACATCTACATCGTGTCCGTGGTTCTTATGCTCAATTATCATTGACCCATTTGTGCTAGTGCTTTTAACAAATGGGTAACTGTGTTCTAGTGTCTCGTTATATCCGGTGAAAAACACAACGCTCTGCACTCCATATCTAGGGTCGCTAACGGTTGTGCTTGTCGTGCCGTTGGCTAGAGTAGTGTAGCCGACGCTGTTTAGGCCGCCGTCAACGGTTCTGTTTAGCACCTCTGCAACTTCGCGTGTCGTGGCAGTTACAGGGTTTAACGTGCGAAAGTTGGTATTACGCTGCTCAACAGTCATCTTCGACCAACTTTCTTAGCCTCAATGTCTATACCTTGTGCATACGACCACTGACCAGTAAGCACCATTTTAGCTCTGTGATATCTGTCTTGCGCCCTAAACGGCACAAAGCCTGCGGCGTTTGGTGTGCCAGCCGCAGTGTAAGAGACAAGGTCTGTGTGCGTGCCTCTAAGTCCAACCGACAGCTCGACTGAGCCACCCTCGTGGTATGGGTAAATCCGCGTGACTATATTGTGATTGCCCATCGCTAGTCCGGTTTCTCCGGTCACAATTGTTGCGGCTAATGGGTCTCCGCTAAACGCACTAATTTTTGTGCCTAATGCACCGCCAAATAAAAACTGGCCGCCCTTGTACAAGGCGCTATCAAGAGATGCTGGCAGCGCGTCTATGCTAGTGCTGATGTTGTCCAGATCCTCAAGCGTGTATCCCGGTGTGAAGAAGGGTGCAATTAAATCGTTTTTGACGTTTGCCAAAGACCAACGACCCAAAGCGTAGTTATATATCAGAAGACGGTCAGGCGTTCCGTCAACGGAACTGTTTGACACATACGACCAAACAGCAAGCTGGTTTTGCGGGTCTACGGTTGAGGTCATTTTATCCTTAAAAGAGATGTTGAAATCTTCCTCTAAGAAGAATCTGTTTATTTTTTCCGCGCCAATTGGCACAGATTTTGACCCATCAAACATATAAAAACCGTCGTCTGATAGGTAAAAAACCATATGCCCAACATTGCAAACAGAACCGGAAACCTGACAGCCTCTAGCAGTCTCGACCTTGTCAAACTGCCAGATCAGCGGTGGGCCTGTGTAAGTGGCGCGGACGATGGCACGCTCCATCAAGATTGTGCAGTATTCTCCCCCAACTAATCCGGTGATTGCACCGGCATCTGGTATATCTTGAAAGTCAGACTGGTCTACCCCAGCCGTCCAGCTTGTTGCGTCGTTAAAGCCTGACCAGTAAGCTTTGTAAGGCACGCGCCCTGATCCGGTGTCTACATTAGCCACCCAAACAAAATCGCGCACGACAGCTAGAAAGTCGCCCTTTGGGGGCGTGCCGGACAAATTAGAAAACGCGCTGTCAGTTCCTAGCGTAAATTTTTGAAGCTCCTCGTCAATACCACCAGAAGCAATCACATCGTCGCCAAACTGGACAAAACGCCAACGCTCCCCACTAGCCAAATCATAGGCGGGCGCACCCGCTTTGCTTATGTCGTCTAGGTTACTTGTGCCAGCATTAAGCAAATACAACTTTGCGCTGTCGCCAGCGAACAACCTTACGGAACCGTCATTTTGTTTAGCGGGAAAAATGTTCAATATTGTGTTAGATGCAGCATTTGAGTATTCCACAAACCCCGACAGGCTGCGATATCCTCTGGCCGCAGGTATTACATTTGTAGCCTCAGTGACGCCGGTATTTGAGTAATCCGGCTGATCCGGGAGCCATTCGCCAAACTGTATCATTGTCCTAACCAAACTCCGGTTGCGCTTGTCTGGGTTGTCCAGATAGCTGAAACGTCAACAACGTCAGTCCAAACCGCCGCCGTGTCTGCCTCGCCTGACCAAGCCTCGCCAAGTATCTTACCACTAACTGTTGTCGATGCGGTAATGCTTGGGCTTGCCGCTATAACAAATGTGCCGGTTGGGTATCCAGATGCCGACACAGATGTGTCTGCCTGACCTGAGGCTATAAACACCATATTGTAATTGCCGCTAGCTGTAACCGCCACATCCCCTGATGCGTTTACTTGACGCAACCTACTCAATTCAGCGGATTCTGTAATTGCGACGCTTACTGCCGCAGACACCTGAAATATAGATGTTATGGTTGCGTCAACGGCAGCAGCGCCTGTCACAGACGCGGCAAAAGCCAAAATTCTGTTAACGCTCGCCGAAGATGAATTTGACAGTGATACAGCCGAAGCTATTGTGCGTATCTTTGTCAAAGCTGATGCCGCTGTCGCGGCTACGCTGGCACCAGCAGTCGCCAAGGTAAAGTCAAGCGCGTCTAGCTGCTCAAGATTACCAAATTGGTCAAGACTGTCTAGGCTTCCCCAGCTATCTAGTTCCTCTAGCGTAGCCATCATCTACACCTAAGCCGCAGTTACGTCTAGGTCGCCAATAGCAATTTTCAGGATGTCACCAACGTCAATTGTCTTTGCGGTTGTGAACGATCCGTGAATTAGAAGATTGCCGCTGGTTAGCGCATCAAATATGCCGAAGTGGGATACTGACCCCCAAGTAGAACCAGTCGCAGGGTTAAATTCAATTGCGGCGCTGTTTGATGTTGTTCCTGAGGCCGCCACGCTAAACGCGGCGCTTTCACGCGCATAGTTGTTGTCGGTTAGCTCAGTGCCGCTGTTGTCGTCGTTAAACGATCCAGTGGACAGGCCAACGTAGACAGTGGCCGGCATTGTGTATGCGCCGGTTCCAAGGATATGGTCTAAGATCTCGTTTTCGAGGTAGTCACTCATTGCGCTCATAATTTAAGTCCCCGCAGCTTGCGATTGGCGTTGATAAATACTACTGATTTGGAGGCTACCAGTTCCATAATGTGCGCGTTGATTGTCAACCTTGATCTGTGCCAAAGCCTTGTCAAAGCGAGCCATATATTGAGACGCCCTAGTCTCATCAAGAAGGTAGGCATAAGCCTCAGCCAGACTGCCGTAAAGATAAGCGTCGGGCGACCGGCTCAAGATTGTGTTTGTGAGGTTTGTCGCAGACAGCGCCTCAATTGAGCCAATGTAGACGATTTCCATCTCGTATGTGGCGTCAGGCACAGGCCGCAACTTTATCTCGTCGCCCACAATACTGTAGCCCTTCGGTTTGCCGCCGCCCCCTGATGCGTACTGCTCATCCAGCGCGACAGGGCTGTAGTATCTAAGCACGGTCAGCGGCGATGTGTTTAACTTGACCTCCCGAACTTCTCTTAGGTCAGTTGGCAAGCTCAGATATTCATTGCCTGACACAGTGCTTGCAATCGCCCTTTTTTCCTGACTGCGTGTCTCCAGCTCTCGGCTCATAGTAGCCTCAGCCAGCGCAATGAAGTCAGGGATTTGTGCGGTTAAATCAGAACGCGCCAAGAAGTTGGCTATGGATGTCTGCAAATCTGTGTAAGTCGCAATTGCCATTATACGTTTCCGCCGCCTGTTCTAAAGTCTCGGTTCTCACTATTATTCAGCCAAGCCTTCCAGCCCTTTGGATTTTGGGCAGGCGGGCCTAGTGTCTCTAGCAGGTGATTATACACGACATTTGGTATTTCCGCCACATGCTGTATATGCCGCTGCGTATTCACTGTTGCGTTGGCGCGGTAGTCGTTGCTCATCTGCTTATTCAGCTTGATTAGTCCGTCGAACCTCTGGGTCGTCTCAATGATGTCAGTGCCATCAGATTGCTGATCCATAACCACCTCTTTGGCGGTGTGAGGGTCTGTATATAAAACGCGCTTCATGTTTTCCCCTTATGAAAGAGAGGGGGCAGTTGCCCGCCCCCTCAGTTTTACTATGAACCGTTCAAGTCCATAATCATTGCGTGTGCCTTTGGCGCGGTAGGCTTCAATGCCCACTCTGATACCAGATGCGAAGTTTTTGCATCGCCGTCCTGGCTAAGTTCCTGCTCAAGGAAGTTACGTCCGTTGAGTGTGCAGATTGACACAAAGTTTGGATCAATCAAGAACACGCGGTCGTTTCCAAGGAACCGAGATGGAACAGCTTGCACAGTACCGAAATCGGTCAAGAAAACACTGGTAGACCCGACGTAGCTGACTTCCTTAGCGGCAGTCATGTTCACGTCGTTGGAAACTAGGTTTCCAGAGGCTGACAGGTCTGAAAAATTGGCGCGGTTTGTGGCCGAGGCAATCATCAGCTCAGGTGAGCCGCCGTCAGTCCAGGCGTCTTGCATTCCGTCCTCAATTAAGGCAAGCGAAAGCGCCCGGTCATCTCCACCAGTGATCGCGTCAGTTCCGTCGCCTGTGGCGAAGGCACCGGCAGTCGCACCGACTGAGCCGTTTGTGATCCAGCAAGTCAGTGAGGCTGACTTGCGTGGGTCTGAGCCAGAACGTGCAACGTCTGTGTCACCGATTGCTTTTTCGATGTCTCTACGAAGCTCAAGTGCTTTTAACACCTTCTGATAATTATGTTCACGTTCCCGGCCCGCAGAATCAACAGCGTCGAGTGTGCCTGATGTTGCAAACACCTTCTTTGAGATTTGGTGGTAGTTACCAATCCGTGCAGTTGGTGTCGCCGCAGCCGTTGCTGTGGTTGCACCTTCGTTGTGGTAGTTAGTACCCGACGCGGCGGTCAGCTCCTGAACTTGCCATTCGACGAAAATGCCGTTTGATGTCTCCTTCTTCACATTAGAGAAGATTGGAGTCTCCGCAGGGTCGCATTCTATCCCAGCCTTTCGGTGGGGGTGGACTATATCATCACTCCGAGTTGGAGTGCCGGACGCTCTAGCCTGTTATTAAGGGGGCTTTACCCCTCAGGTAGTCTCTGAACCTTCCGCCGGTGTACCGACGGCTTGGATGCTGATTGCCATAGCTTTCGCCTTAGGGTTCCAGCAGTTCATCCGGTTTAGACCGCACCTACCCTATCTAATGCGGTAAATGATGTCAGCGAGCTGCTCGCGCTCTCCGACAGCGTTTGTGGTTGTGAAAACAGCCATTGTTTTGTTCCTTCGGGTTATCTACCCATCAAAAGTTGTACAGCAGCGTCGACCGTGCCAGCCTTTTCAAACTGTTCACGCGCCTTACGCTTTGAACGATTAGCAACTTCGCGCTTGGTTGCCGGTTGCCCTGCCTTGGCCATCTTCGGTGCTTGGCGAGTGCGCTTTTTGGTTGTAGGTTTCTTTTCCATTAGATTGTCCCACTTCCACGCTTTGTACAAAAGCTCAATCGCGCGTGCATCTGACGCCGATGAGATTTCTTCCTCGCTAAACCCGACACGCTTCTGGGCGTACTTAATGACTTCTTTGCGTTCAAACTCGCGGGTCTCGTCATTACGCCACTCAGGTATGCGCTCAAGCATTTCGACACGTTGGTTAGTGAGGTGCTGTTTTAGGTGCGCCTCATGCTCCTGTGCCTGCTGTTGGCCAATTCTCTGACGCTCTGCTGCGACTTGGTAGGCTTGCTTTTGTTGCTTGTCCCACTCGGTCTTGGCAAAGAAAATGTCGTCAGTCGAATAGCCCTCGTTTTTCAAGGCTGACCAGTCAGGTTCCTCAGTGAGGTTTGTCTGCTGGAGTTGGGCTTGCATCAACTCAAGTTGCTGCGCGTAAGCGTCTCGGAGCTGTTTTGTTTCCGCTGCCTCAGCAGCAAATGCCTTGCGTTGCTCGGCCAGTTCCATTGATCGCTTAGTAAATGCCTCCTGACGTTGGTAACCCTTGAGGGCTTCTTCGAGGTTAACTTCCACTTCTTTGCCGTCCACCTTTACGGTGTACAGCTTTTCAGCGGGTTCCTCGTCGTAGTCCCCATCGTCATCATCGTCGTCGTAGGCATCTTCGCCGTCATCAGCCTCATCGTCATAGTCGTCATCTTCGGGGGCGTCCTGCGCCTGATCTTCGGATGAGACTTGCGCCTCGGCTTCGGGCTGTTGAGGCTGATCTTCAACCTCATTTCGCTCATCTGTAACGGTGTCCTCAGTGGGAGTGTTCAGAAGGCTAATTGCGTCATTCATTGAAATTGCGTCGGTTCCATTAGGATTGTCGACCATAATTTTTCTACCTTATCTCTTGTTAAAAGTTGAGCGCCTCTTGACTTCGTCAATTTGCGATTGCGCCATCTTACCATCGCTGACAACCGTTTGAAAATACCCCTTTAGGGCTTCAAGGTTTTGGCTTAATTGGTAAATTCGCTCTCGGTCTTCGGCCTCACCTATGCCGCTTGACTTCCAAGCCTGAACAAACTGGCTTTCAAGATAATCAAACGCGTCAGTCAGTAACTCATTCCTAAGCAGCGCCTCAGCCTTCTCGGCTCGCAGCACCGCATCCCTCGCCTTACCTTCGTTCATTAGTTAGCATCCCCACCCTCGGGGTGCATAAAGCTTTGATAGCCAATGGTTCCTCCAGCGTCATCTTGTATTGGAGTGCCAACTATACCGAGTCTTTGACCAGTTTCAGCTAAACCTGCAAGATACTGACCCTTGCTGACGCCAGGGGGTGGCGGCAATTGAGCCGCTATGTTCAACGCCCTCTCCCACGGATCACCTGCTGGCCCCATCATCTCATTGGCTCTTTGTATCAATGGATCGTCGTTGCCTAGCCCCGCAATGTTCGCAACAATTGCACCGGCTGGCGTAAGCCTCTCGCCGCCAACCATAAATGGGTTTGAACTAGCGGGAGCCTGTGCAGTGGGCGCTAGAGCAGGGCCAACGTAATAATCTTGGTTAGGCAGACCCGCCACAGTCTCTAAGTTTGTGTAACCCGGCAACAAAGGCGGGTTCTTAAAAAATTCAGGATACGTTGCGCCTTGGCGGCGAAACGCTAGATTTTGCTCATCAAATGCACTAGGCGACGCATACCCGCTAATTCCGTATCTTTCCGCAAAGTCGGGCAACCCTGTGGGGGCAACGTCAAGCAGGCCCATACGCGCATAACCGCCAGATGGGGCTGATCGTAATAAACCGCCATCTGTTGGAACCACCATATCTGGCCTTGTGTTTAGGCGGCACGCCCCAAGCTGCTCATCATAAATATAACCTTCGGGGCAGCTATTTGCAGAAGGGCCACCACCCCCGCCATAAAAACGGCTTATAGCAGAAAAATCTGGGCCGTCGCCTTCAGTGCCGCCGCCAGCACCGGGGTCGTGTGCTTGCAGACCAACAGTAGAATCAAGAAAGTCGCCAACAATCCCAATTGGGCCAGATGATAGATAACCACCAATTAAATCGCCAAAACCAAAGCCTGACGTACTGCCGCCAGCTACGCCATAAGAGTCTTCAACATCTTGACTAGCGTTATCAGGACCAACACCAGAGCCAGCGTTGTTGGCACCCGCACCGGGGTCAATAAACGTGGGTATACCCATAGGGCCAGCTTCGCCAGAGCCACCGTTATCCTTCAAAAGCTGCGCCTCATCGGGCGTAATGTAGGCCAGTAGGTGATCTTGACCGCGAATGGTTGTGTTACGCGGCGGCATGATTTTGTTTAGCTTGGCCATCTCTATGCCCTCGGTAAGTTGGTTGATATTTCGGCGTCGGTGACTGCCTTGGCGACACGCAGTTCAGCCTCAGCTTGTAGCTCCTGCTGGCGCATCTGCAATTCCATTTGCATCTTCTCGCGCTCCATCTGTAGCTCGGCCTGCATCTTCTCACGCTTCAGCGCAATGTCGGCCTCAGCCTTTTGCTGCGCGATCTGGATGTCAGCCTGCGCCTTCTGCTGCTCTAGCTGCAAAAGCTGCTGCATCTGCTGCTGTTCAGGAGACGGCTGCTGCGGCTGATTGGCTGCCTGCTGCTTCTGCTGCTCCATAAACTGCGTTACCTGCTCAGGCGAGTTAAAGAACAGGCTGCTGTCCTTAAAGCCGCCAACCTCAGTGATTGAGCGCAGGGTGTTAACGTATTGCTGCGCCGTCACAAGCGGGTTGTCCTGACCTAGCTGCATCAGGATTTGCTCTTGCTTTGATGCGATCTGCGTCAGGAAGGCAATCTTTGTCTCGTCGTCAGTCGTGCCTAAGCCAACCTGCACGACAGTGTCAAACTGGCTAGACCACTCGGCTGGGTTGATCGGCACAAAGTTATTACGCAGGCGCACGATCTTTTCTTTGTTATCGTGCTTTAGCACCAAGTGCAGGATGCCCTTAAACAGCGCCTTGACGCCTGTCTCTGCCATTGTCCTAGCATAAGACTCCAACTTAACCTGAGCGCCGCGCACGGTCGCTGAGACCGCGCTGGCGGTGCTTGACTGTAGGCTGTTAGCGTCAAGCCCCTGAGACGCACGGCTCATGCCTGTTCTTTGTTCTTTTACTGTATCCAAATAATCCATCAGCGGGCGGATTTCTCCGCCTACGGATGCGCCGGTTAGGGCTTGGATCATGCCAGGCTGCCGCGTGCGGATTACGCCGCCGGGTGAGCCGTCAAGCAGATCGTCGAGGTTTACCTGACCCTCAACCGCAGCAATGCGTGGCAGGGTAGATGAATAGACGCTGTCGAGATACTGGCGCATCAGCGTTGACTTAATGACCTGCAAGTCCTCGGTCATGTCAAAGATGCTGCGGCCAATCAGGCGGTGCGGCATCATAATAGGCGACACGCACGCAAACGGCACATGATCGAATGGCTCGTTGTGCAAGATGTGCTTGCCCTCAGCGCCAATCGCGCAGACGCGGCGACGCTCGGCAATGCCGTCGCCGTCGTAATCCATTTTGATGATACATTCGTAGTAAGGCACAGACCGCAGTGTCGGGTCTGACGGATCGACAGGCATTGACGATTCAATGTCTTGGAATCTGTTGCTGACCTCGCGGTCGGTGTCTAACTCATTCTCGCCAGCGTACTGCTCAACTTCCTCGCGGTCATAGCCCATAGCCACAAGGTCTGATACGGTCATGTTGGTGCGGTGCGCTATGAAGTTTGCGTCGTCAAGCGAAGTCGCGTGGCGAGAAACCAAAAATTCTTCAGGCGGGATGTTGATGACCTTAATCTCACCTTCTTCGCGCTTGATGCGTACAGTCAGATCGTACTCTGAGCGCAGGTCTTCAGTCTCGCCGGTCTCGTCGTCGTAGACGCTTTCAACGACGGTCTCTGTCTGAGAGACAAGATCGACAGTCGGATCGTTCAAAAGCATTGTCAGTTCTTCTTCTGACAGGCCGCTGTATTCTTCCTCGTCGACTTCCTCGCGTGTCTCGTAAAAGAACTTCACGACACCCAAACGGAATAACAGCGCATCCTTGAAAAACGTGTGCAGGATTTGATAGCCGGGGTTTTGGGTGTTAAGCACATAATTGACGTAATCCGACGCCTGCTCGGCAGATTCCATATCCTCGGCAGTGCGCGGGCTAAAGCGAACATATTTATCGTTTGTCGTGAACACCCGCATCAAATTAGGCATGATGGCCTCGACCGTGTCGGCAACCTCAGTGGCAATCACTGTTGAGCGTCCGTCTACCTCGTTTCCGAGTGGCTCGCCCAAGTACATATCCAAGGCGCGGAGGCGGTCAGTCGTGTATTCGTTGTCGAAGTGATTGAGCGCGTCGGTGATCTCACCAGACACGATGCTGCCCAATTGCTCGTCATCCATTTTTTTAGCCATTTTTCCTTGCACCTTTTGCCGCGCGTTTTGGCGCACGTTTAACCTTGGTCGCCGTCTCTGGCGTGCCGACATTATCGCACACTTCCGCCTTTGGTTCTAGCGGGGGCTGCGGGCGTCTTATCCGGCCAATAATCGGGCGCCTGATGTTCAATGCATCCTCGCCTTTTTGATGATCTTCTTGACCGCAGTCTTGATTGGAGCGCCGCGCTTGCCAGCAGTCTCGACTGTGCCTTTGCTAGTCTGCACAAACTTAGACGGAGCTGGCTCAGGCGTCATGTCAGGCATAGCGTTCTTGCCCTGAATACAACGCTGCCTGATTTCGCAGCGGCCCCGATATGGGCAGTTATCACAAACAATCATGCTGTCTTCGCTTTCTTTTTAGGTTTCTTCGCGGTCTTTGCGGCCGCCTTGAAAGCCGCAGCCGTAGGCGCACCCTTGGTGCCGACCTTACGCATTTTCTCACCGCTGCCCGCCTTAATGCGTGCGCGTTTCTTGGCGATATTTCCGTAAAGCGACATCAGCAGTATTTACCCAAAACTTCTTTTGAGCCTTTTTTGCCGCCTTTTTTCTTACCGTA
>TARA_R110002126_G_scaffold291634_1_pt1 | contig 15493 bp, 7 predicted proteins | sample TARA_R110002126 | Tara Oceans TARA_R110002126 (sample SAMEA4397536) | marine metagenome | biome: Polar Biome; feature: [DCM] deep chlorophyll maximum layer (ENVO:01000326); material: water (ENVO:00002006), including particulate matter (ENVO:01000060) such as... | depth 30 m
AAATTGAAATCACTTTTTTTTTTGACCTTTTTTAAATCAGAAATCAATTTTAATGAATAATTCAAAAAAATAATATTATGAACATATGTTTTAGTAAAAAAAACATAAGTATTTAATGTTGATAAATTTTAAAACCACATTTGAATATTAATAATTCATCAACCTAAACATATGACAAATCAAAAACTTTTCAGCATTAATCTTAATGGTAATATATTTTTAAGGATTACCAAAATAGCTTTAGAAAGAGCATTCCCTACTTAACAGTATATTTAAAATTGATTGTTTCTAAGTTTAGAAGCTTATCATTTAAAGTGAAAATGTTAATAATTGTTTATTAACATTAATATCTCAATAAAATTATTAATATCCTTAAAAAAAATATTAGTATTCTAAAAAAACCTAATTTATTAACATTTTTTTAAGGTTTTGAACATTTGTTTTAATTAATAAATCATTTGTTATCGTCATAACACGATATAAAATAAATATTTGTACAACTAAATTCAATTTATAAAATATGAAATTTAAAATTTTAAACTTTCAACCCAAATCTTTTATCATAGCATTCTTTTTTGTTATGAGTTTTGGTGTTGTTCAAGCGCAAACAATTACCGTACAAGGAGTTGTTACTGGTGGTGGAGATCCACTACCAGGGGCTAGTGTTCTAGTTAAAGGAACAACAAATGGAGTGGTTGCCGATTTCGATGGTAACTATACTATTATTGTTGATTCTAAAAGTATTTTAGTGTATTCTTACATTGGTTTCTCTTCTAAAGAAATTCAAGTGAAAGGGAGGTCTACAGTAAATGTCGATTTAAGTCAGGATGTAGCACAATTAGACGAAATTGTTATAATTGGTTACGGTACAGCTAAGAGAAAAGATCTTACAGGTTCTGTAGTTTCTATTAAGGCAGAAGAGTTAAACAAAGTAAAACCAATTTCCTTTGAGGGAGGTATAGCAGGTAGAGCTGCTGGGGTGCAGATAGTTTCCTCAGAAGGTGGACCAGACGCAGGTTTTAAAGTACGTGTGCGTGGTGGAACTTCTATAAATGCAAGTAGTGATCCTCTATATGTTATTGATGGGTTTGCGTTACAAGGTGATCAACAATCTACTGGTGTTGGATTAGGGAACTCTAACACAAGTCCGTTAGCAGGTATTGATCCTAGTACTATTGAGTCTATTGAAGTTTTAAAAGATGCCTCTGCAACTGCAATTTATGGTTCTAGAGGTGCAAATGGAGTTATTCTTATTACTACTAAAGGTGGTAAAAAAGGAAGAAAAGTTTTAAATTTTGAAGCATTCACAACAGTCTCAACTTTAGCAAGAAAACTAGACTTATTAAGTGGTCAAGAATACGTAGATTGGAGAAACGAATATTCACCTTGGGACCCAAGTAACACACAGGATTTTTTAATGACAGCTTACAGAGATCAATATGGTAACTCAATTAATTTAAATGATTCTCGTATTATTCTTACAGATTGGCAAGATGAAATCTCTAGAGTTGCTATTACCAATAATTATAAATTATCTATGTCAGGTGGTACAGATACAAATACGTATTCTGCATCCTTTTCATACTTAGATGCACAAGGTATTATTAAAACTAGTGATTTTGAGAGATATAATGGTAGTTTAAGAATTAACCAAAATATTTCAAAAAAAATAAAAGCAGGTATGAACTTAAATGTAGGTTTTACCAATACATCAGGTGTTGTTACATCTGCAAGTGAAAATGCTAATGGAAGATCTGGTATTGTAACAAGTGCAACACTTTTTAGTCCTGTACAAGGAATAACAAGATATCAAGATGCAGAGTATGATGAAGATGGTAGAGTAATATCATTACGTTCAGGTGATGTTGTAAATCCTAATAGAGTATTAGAAGGAAACAAAAACAGACGAATCAGATTTAACTCTTTTGGTAATGTTTTTCTTCAATATCAAATAGCAAAAGGTTTAACATTTAAAACCTCAATTCGAGGTAATCTTAGTGCTTCTAAAGGTCAAGCTTATTTTTCTGAAAAATTTGGATGGGGTCAATCTACAGGAGGTAGAGCTTTTACAAACAATGCAAATGGTATGGGTATTACAACAGAACAAAACTTATCGTATAACAATTCCTTTGGTAAACATAGAATTAATGCAACTGCAGTATATGAGCAACAAGAATCTTCTTTTGAGCAGATTAGTTCAACTTCTACGGGTTTTGATTTGCCAGGAGTTAATTTAAATAATTTAGGTACTGCTCAAGAAACATTGGTTACACAGTCTTTTTTCTCTGATAACGCTTTAAGATCAATTTTAGGACGTGTTCAATATGATTTTGACAATCGTTTCACACTTAATGCAAGTGCACGTTATGATGGTTCTTCTAGGTTTGCTGAAGGATCTAAATGGGGTTTCTTTCCTTCCGTAGGTGTAGCTTGGAAAGTTTCAAATGAAAAATTTTTAAGTAATAATAATGTTATCAGTTACTTAAAATTAAAAGCTAGTTATGGTGAAACAGGTAATACTGCTATTGGCTCGTACATCTCTTTACCTAAAACAGAAACTGCTTCATATATACTTAATGGAAATGACTTAAATATTGGTGTAGCTGTACAAAACTTAGTTGTAGATGGATTAACATGGGAAACAACAGCGCAATTTGATGCTGGTTTCTCAATCTCGTTATTTAAAGATAGGATTTCGTTAGATGCAGATTATTATAGTAAAGAAACCACTAACTTGTTATTAAACAAACCAATACCAGCTACTACTGGTTTTGATGTGGCATTTACTAACGTAGGTACATTGGTTAATAAAGGATATGAGTTTGTTTTAAATACGATTAATATTGATAGAGATGACTTTACTTGGAAATCTAGCTTTAACATTAGTTTTAACGAAAATGAAGTTAAAGATTTAGGAGGTGCTAAAGAGTTTTTTACAAGAGCAATAGGAGACAATCAAATACCTTTAGATTATGTAATTAGAGTAGGAGAACCTGTTGGTAATGTTTTTGGACTTCAAAATGATGGATTATATCAATTTGCAGACTTTGTTGAATTTGACGGTTTAAGTGAAGCAGATGCTGCAATAAAAATGAGACAAGATGCCTTAACTCTTGGTGTACCGCTTTATTTATTAAACTATACATTAAAAGACGGTGTAGTTGTTTCTTCTGGTAGAACAGATATTACAACGTATAGACCTGGATTACCTAAATTAAAAGATCAATTAACAGTAGATACTGATAATGATGGAATACCAGATAGTGGAGATGGAATAATTAATTCTGATGATAGAACAATTATAGGTAGAACAGTACCAAAGCACTTTGGAGGATTTAACAATAATTTTACCTACAAAAACTTTGATTTATCTATTTTAACTACGTGGTCTTATGGTAATGATGTATATAATAAAAATAGAGTTAGAGGAATAGGTCAAAACATTCCATTCTTTAATAAATATGGAGAGATTAGAGATAGATGGACGCCAGAAAATACAAATACAACTGTACCTTCTATTCTTGGATATGGAGATGCTGGTGTAAGTGGTAATGCGTATTCAGAGTATGTAGAAGATGGTTCTTTCTTAAGATTAAGTAATATAACATTAGGTTATACGTTGCCTAGAAAAGTAGCTAAATCTATTGGCGTAACATCAGTTAGAATATATGGAGCAGCTGATAACATTTATGTATGGACAAATTATACTGGTTATGATCCAGATGTAAACGTAGGTAATAACCAATTAACCCCTGGTTTAGACTCAGATTCTTACCCAAGAGCTAGAACATTTAGACTTGGAATTAATGTTGGATTTTAAAATAAAAATTATGAGAAAATTTATTAAAAATTATAAAAATTTATGTTTGTTATTTGGAGTAGCGCTTTTAATTGCTTCTTGTAACGACAGTTTTCTAGATGAAAACCCAGATACATTTGTATCACCACCTACATTATTAGTTGATGAAGATGGTGCAGAAACTTATCTTTATGGCGCTTATGATGCTGTTCAAAAATCTATAGCCCCAACAGGTAATGGTAACCCCGCTCCTTGGTCTATTTTCTGGGGTACAACAGCTGCAGATGAAGTTGTTTTTCCTAATTGGGGAGGTGAACGTAAATTAATTTACCTGCATCAAGTTACTCCTAGTACAGGTGCAATTAACGCTCTTTGGGTTAAATTATATGAATCTTTAAATAGAATAAATAGTGTTATAGACAGAGTTGGTGCTATGACAGCCGATCAAATAGATACTGACGTAAAAAACAAATTTGTAGCAGAAGCAAAGTTTCTAAGAACAACTATTAATTTTGCTTTGGTAAGTTCTTGGGAGAATGTGCCTTTAATAAAAAATGAGGTTACATCATTAGAAGATATAAATGTTAAACAATCTCCTCCACAAGAAGTATATGACTTTATGATAGCAGATTTAACTTCTATAATTCCTTTATTGCCTAAAGAACAAGGTGGAGGTAGAGTAACTTCTGGAGCAGCAAGTGCTTTGTTAGGTAAAATTTATCTTCAAATGACTGGTTTTCCTTTAAACCAAACAGATAAATTCCCTTTAGCTGAAGCAGCTTTAAAAGATGTAATAGATAGTGGTGTTTATGATCTTTTACCAGTATATAGAGATGTTTTTAGGTTAGATCATGAGCAAAGTAAAGAAATGGTTTTTGCAATAGGTATAGATGGACCTGGTTTAAACGAAGGTGGATTATTAAGTACCTTCTTTGGTCCACAAGGAAGCGTTCAAAATGGCGGAGGCTGGGGTACTTGCCATATTAATGTTGATTTTGCAGATAGTTATGACATAGATAATGATGTACGTATGTTAAACAATATTGCAAGACATAGTGCAAATAATTCAACTCCAGAAGAAGGTTATTCAGACCCTACATCTTGGACAATAGGTAAGAATACTTGGAGAGGATGGAAATGGCATGCAGAAAGTCCAAATGGGTATGCAAATGACACACCTTTTGATTATCCATATATTAGATATGCAGATGTTTTATTAATGTATGCAGAGGCTTTAAATGGACAGGGTAAATTAACACAAACAGTATTAGACAATACAGTTAATAGATTAAGAACTAGAGCAGGTTTGCTTGCTGCAGATATGATGCAAGTTGGTTCACAAGCAGATAATGCTATAGAACTATTATCAGAAAGAAGAAAAGAATTGTGTTTAGAGGGGTGGAGACGTAATGATTTAATTCGCTTCGGAAAATATAAAGATGCTATTAGTGGAATTACTCAAGGAGGTCCAAATGCTGGAGATCCAATTACACAATATGAAGATTTTGAAATTAGATGGCCTATACCAGATCCTCAATTACAATTAAACACTGAACTTGTCCAAAACCCTAGGTACTAACTAAAAATTTAATAAACATGAAAAATAAATATTATTATACCTTATTGGTGTTAATTATAACTGTATTTAGTTTTTTAACAAGTTGTGAAGAGGAACATAATGTAAGAGATGGCATAAGAGATGTTACTTTTAAAGCGACAGCAGTTAATAGAACTATTACAGAGGGAGATTTTATTACATACATAGATTCTTCTTTAAATGTAACAAGCAGATTATGGACTTTTCAAGAAGGTTCTATAGCTACTTCAGATTTAGAAACTGTTGATGTAACTTACCCAGTAGGGCAATCCTTAAATGCTGAAATGCAGCTACCAGGATATCTTACTGAAATAGAAGTAACTCATGATGATGGTACTATTTCAAGAGGTAAGTTTCTTGTTGGTATATATAAAAAAGTAAGTGCAGATTTTACTGTTAAAGACAAAGAAGTTATCGTTGGGGGAAGAACCACATTTACAAGTGAAGTTACAGATTTACAATCTGCTTTTGTAGAAGGAAGAGAGCAAGATTATATCCAGTGGACATTTGAAGGTGGTACACCAGCAACATCAACAGAAGAAAATCCTGTAGTTACTTACAATAAATTAGGGACTTATAAAGTTACTTTAATGGCACACAGGCAATCTCCGTTAAGCGAAGATACTAAAACTGTTGAAGGATTTATTAAAGTTGTTGAGCCTATTCCTTTAGTACCAAATACTCTTGAGGAATTAGAAGACGAAACAATAAGTATTTCTTTTAATGGAGATTTTGAACCTGTTACTGGCCAAGAATCTTTTGTGAAAGTTAAAGTAAATGGTGTAGATTTTCCTGTTCAAAGCTTGTCTGTAGATGAAAATGATACAAGTAGATTAAACATTAAGTTACAAGATCCTATTTATCAAGATGATGATATTACTGTGTCTTTATTACCTGGTAGTAGTATTGTAGCAATAGACACAAGATCTCCAGAGGCTTTTACAGACATGGCCGTAGAATCTTATGTAGAACAATATTTACTTTCTGAAGGTAATTTTGATGAAACTTTAGGTACAGACTGGATTAAATTGATGCAAAATGCTACTATTGATGGAATTACAGAGGTTCTTATTGTAGACCCACCATCAAGTGCAGTTGCAACAGGTGTAGTACCAACTGGTAAAGTAATTAACTTAGCATTAAATAGAAATGGAGGTACCACACAAGGTAACGCTATTACTCAAACAGCTTCTACTGAAGTTAATTTAGTAGCAGGAAGAGATTATGTTATAAAATTTAAACGTTATATGACAGCAAATTCTCCTAATATTTTATTCCGTTTTAATAATCAAGGTGGTGCTAATCAGCTATCTTTCAATCCTGCAGCAGGAGATCCAAATAATGTTGACAGATGGTTAGAATCTGAACTTGAATTTACTGCGTTAGCAGCTCATGTAGGTAAATTTAACATACTTTCAGCTTGGGCTGCTTATGCAGATTTCTATGTTGATGATATTACTATTGAATCAAATGAGAAAAGATAATAGTAAAATTTATATTTGAATAGATAAAAGCTGTCTGAATATTATTATTCAGGCAGCTTTTTTATCTTTATATTTTATCTAAATCAAATATTTTAATAATGAGATTCAAGTTTGTACTTTTAATATGTTTTTTAACATTCTTTAACTGTAAAAAAGAAGTTATAAAACAAGAACCTTTTAAAATAGAAAAACAGGCTACCTTATTTGATTTGGTGGCATCAGATAAAAGCGGAATTACCTTCAACAATAAAATTGAAGAAAATTTCGAACATTTTTACGAGTTTTTCAATTATGTTTATAATGGTGCAGGTGTTGCAGTTGGTGATATTAATAATGATGGATTATCTGATATTTATTTTGTAGGTAATGAAGTAGAAAATAAACTCTACTTAAACAAAGGAAATTTTGAGTTTGAAGATATAACAAGCAAAGCAAATGTTGGTAAAGCAAAAGGCTGGCATAATGGTGTTGTTATGGTTGATATTAATGGAGATGGATTACAAGATATTTATGTTTGTAGAGGTGGTTTTAGAGATAAAAATAAAGACAGAAGTAATTTATTATATATAAATCAAGGAGATTTAACCTTTAAAGAACAAGCTGCAGAATATGGTTTAAATGATGAAGGTTATTCATTAATGGCTTCTTTTTTTGATGCAGATAATGATAATGATTTAGACATGTTTCTTACAAATAGACCTGATCGTTTTTTCTTGAATTATAAACAAGTTTTAAAAGGAAAAGAACAACAAAATGACTTGTTTAGAGACAAATTGTATATCAATAATAATGGAAAATATCAAGAAGTTGGTATCAAAGCAGGGATAAAAAATAGTTTTGGTTATGGCTTAGGATTAGTAACATCAGATTTAAATAATGATGGAAATACAGACATTTATGTTTCTAATGATTATGTAGAAAGAGATTATGCATACATAAATCAAGGTAACAATAAATTTAAAGATGAGTTAACCAAACGTTTTAACCACATTCCTTTTTATGCCATGGGTGTAGATGTTGTAGATTTTAATAATGATGGTTTTGAAGACATTATGCAATTAGAAATGTTACCAGAAGATTATGAACGTTCTAAAACAACAATGGCATCTATGAATACGAAATTATTTGATGATATGACTTCAAATGGATTTCATTATCAATACATGCATAATATGCTTCATTTAAATAGAGGAAATGGAATATTTAGCGATGTAAGTGCGTATGCAGGAATTGAAAAAACAGATTGGAGTTGGTCTTGTTTAGGAAGTGATTTTGACAATGATGGTTATAATGATCTTTTTATTACCAATGGATTTAAAAGAGATATTTGGGATAAAGACACCAATAATAAAATTGGTCAATATATGAGAACTAGTGAAGCACGCAGCAAGTCTAATCAACAAAATGTCGCACACATTGTTAATATGTTTCAAGAAAACAAAAGATCCAATTACATTTATAAAAATAATGGTGATTTAACTTTTGCTAAAAAAACAAATGAGTGGGGTTTAGATACAGCTAGTTTTTCTAATGGTGCTGCAGTTGGAGATTTAGATAATGATGGAGATTTAGATATTATTGTAAATAATATTGATGGAACTGCTTTTATTTACAAAAATACTTCAGAAAAAACAGACAATAATTACTTAAAAGTTAAATTGATTGGACCTAAGAATAACCCAACAGGTTTAGGCACAAAAATCACTTTAAAGTATAATGATGAAATTCAATATAAAGACTTTAAAACTGTTAGAGGTTATCTATCGTCAGTAGAGCCTATAAATCATTTTGGATTAGGAAAAACAAGTACTATAGATGAAATAAAAATAGTATGGCCAGATGGTAAAGAAAATATTTTAGAAAATATTAAAGCAAACCAATTGCTAGAAGTTAAGTATATTGAAGCTCAAAAAAAGAATACTGTAAAAAAACAAACGAAAACTATTTTTACAGAGGTAACAAAATCAAAATTTAGAAAACCCTTTATCCATAAAGAAAATAGTTATGACGATTTTAAAAACCAAATATTATTACCGCATAAATTATCTCAAAATGGACCTTGTATCACAGTTGGTGATGTAAATAATGATGGTTTAGAAGACTTTTTTGTTGGTGGTGCAGCTAATCAAGTAGCAGCTATTTATTATCAAAAGTCAAATGGACAATTTTATTCAAAAAACCAAACTTCTTTTGTTTCTGATTCTAAACAGGAAGATGTAGGGGCTATATTTTTTGATGCTGATGGAGATGATGATTTAGATTTATATGTAGTTAGTGGAGGTAATGAATTTAAGAAAAACTATGTTCTTTATCAAGATAGATTTTACACAAATGACGGTAAAGGCAACTTCAAAAAAACAGATAATTTACCAAACTTAACAGAAAGTGGCTCATGTGTATTACCATTAGATTTTGATAAAGATGGAGATTTAGATCTTTTTGTAGGTGGAAGATTAGTGCCAAATAAATACCCAAGTGCACCAAAAAGTTTTTTATTAGAAAATAATAATGGGGTTTTTAAAGATGTTACTCAAAAGTTAGCCCCAGAATTATTGAATTTAGGGATGGTAACTTCAGCAACTTGGAATGATATTGATGGAGATTCATCAGAAGAATTGATTCTTGTAGGGGAATGGATGCCAATTACAATCTTCAAAAAACAAGGCAAGCAATTTGTAAATGCTACCAAAACTTTTAAGCTAGAAAACACTTCTGGTTGGTGGAACAAAATTGAAGCTACAGATATAGATAAGGATGGAGATATTGATTTTATTATTGGAAATCTTGGTTTAAATTATAAGTTTAAAGCCAGTGTAGAAAAACCATTTATTGTATATGCTAATGATTTTGATAGTAATGGAACAAATGATATTTTTCTAACGCAACATTATAATAACAGGTTAGTTCCAGTTCGTGGAAAACAATGTGCTTCTCAACAATTGCCGCAAATTAGTCAGAAGTTTAAAACCTATCAGCAATTTGCAAAAGCAGCTATTGATGATATTTTACCAAATGTAAACAATGCACTAAAATATGAAACACAGGTTTTTGAGAGTGTTATTTTAGAAAACAATAATGGTGTTTTTCAAATTAAAAAGCTACCAGCAGAAGCGCAATTTTCTGTAATTAACGGAATTGTTGTTGATGACTTTAATAACGATAATATACTAGATATTTTAATTGCAGGAAATAAGTTTGAAGTAGAAATAGAAACAACAAGAGCAGATGCCTCTATTGGTCAATTATTTTTAGGAAATTCTAATGGCAACTTCAAAGCCATTAATTACCTAGAAAGTGGCATCTTACTTCCTTTTAATGTTAAAGACATTCAGAAAATTAAAATAAGAAATAAAATAGGAATTCTTAGCGCTATAAACGATGAAAAATTACGCCTTTTTGTTTTACAATAGCAAAGAGTATTACCCATATTTTATCCTATTTAAAACATATATAATATCAGTTGTTTGATTAATTTTTAACATTTACATATCATAATAATATATACCATGAATAAATTTTTTGCACTTTGTTTAGTCCTAATAACTATCATTTCTTGTACAGAATCTAAAAAAGAAATCATAGCAAAACAACCTAATATTATATACATAATGGCAGATGATCATACCACACAAGCATTTGGTATTTATGGTAGTAGATTATCAGGTTTAAACCCTACTCCTACCTTAGATAAAATAGCAAAAGAAGGTATTATTTTTGATAACTGTTTTGTAAATAATTCTATTTGTACACCAAGTAGAGCGGCCATTTTAACAGGGCAGCACTCACAAGCGAATGGAGTTTTAGATTTAGAGGGGAGCTTGCCAAAAGATCATCAATATTTGCCAATTGAAATGAAGAAATTGGGTTATCAAACAGCTATGATTGGTAAATGGCATTTAAAAGAAGAGCCAAATTTCGATTACTACAGCGTGTTTACAAAACACGGGCAACAAGGTTCTTATTTTGATCCGTACATGACAGAAACTGGTATGAAATTCAGAAATGAGCAAGATCCAGAATATGAAGGAAAAATGTACGAAGGGCACAGTTCAGATATTGTGGCAGACATTACTTTAAATTGGCTAAAAAATAAGCGTGATAAAAACAAGCCTTTTGTATTATTTCATCAATACAAAGCACCTCATGACGATTTTCAGTATGCACCAAGATATAAAGATTATTTAGCAGATACTTTTATTCCAGAACCAGAAAGTTTTTATGATAATAAAAACAATGGTTCAGAAGCTACAAGAGGTACAAACGATTCCTTAATAAACGTAATTGGTTCTTCTTTATCTAAAAGAAATACTATTAGACATATGGGTATGCGTTTATGGAGTGATAAATTTACAAAAACCAACAACCCAGATTTCGATTATAAACAAGCTGAAAATTTAGAAGGCAAAGAATATATGAGTGCAACATATCAAGAATATTTAAAAAGATATTTAAGATGTGTAAAAGGTGTAGATGATAATGTAGCAAGAATAATCAAATATCTAAAAGAAGAAGGTTTGTATGATAATACTATTATTGTGTACACAGGAGATCAGGGTTTTATGTTAGGCGAGCATGATTATATTGATAAAAGATGGATGTACGAAGAATCTTTACGCATGCCATTTTTTGTGAGATATCCAAAAAAAATTAAAGCAGGAACCAGAACTGATGCTATTATTAATAATACAGATTTTGCGCCAACTTTAATAGAAATGGCAGGTGGTACACCTCCAGAAGAAATGCAAGGACATAGTTTTAAGCGTGTTTTAGAAACAGGCGAAGAACCAGAAGGTTGGCAACAATCTACCTATTACAGGTATTGGATGCACATGGCTCATGCACATGCAAATCCTGCCCATTTTGGTATTAGAACCAAAAAATACAAGTTGATATTTTTCTATGGTAAATATTGGGTAGATACAGACAATCCAGATGCAGAATGGAACAAAAAAAGTTGGGGTAATCAATTTACTTTACACACACCAGCAGCTTGGGAGTTTTACGACTTAACTAAAGATCCTAAAGAAATGAACAATGCATACAATAATCCAGAATACAAAGAGATTATTACCAATTTAAAAGAACAATTAATCGCAAAACGTAAAGAATTAAATGAAGAGGATGGTGAAAAATTTCCTCACATTCAGAAAGTAATTAATGAACATTGGAATGATTAATTAAATCATTAAAAGTAAACTATGAAGCAGTTACATAAATTAACAATTATATTTATTTTTTGCTGTATACAAATAATTTCAGCTCAAATTAAGGAAGTAAATTATAAAAGGAATGCTACTTTTCAAATAGAAAAATGGGAGGTTTTAGATGTTGTTTTTCAGGCTAAAACCACTATAAAATCTCCTTATACAGCTAATTTTTATGCAACTTTTATCCACGAAAGTGGGCAAAAACAAGAAGTACCGGGATTTTATAATGGTAATAACGAATGGATTCTACGTTTCTCAAGTTCACTAAAAGGAACTTGGAGTTTTGAATCTAATGATGTTGTTGAAAAATTAAAAGGTAAAAAAGGAACTATTGTTGTTAATGATGCCCAAAAAGACAATCATGGTGCTATTGTGGTTGATAAAGAAAATCCGCAACATTTTTATTATGAAGATGGCACACCTTATTTCCTTTTAGCTTTTGAGTGCGATTGGTTGTATGCATTAGATTATCATAACAAAAAAGAAATACCAAAAACAGAACACTTACTAAATTTGATTGATGAAAACGGATTCAATCAAATTGTAATGAATGTATTTTCGTATGATGTTAGTTGGGAAAAAGATGATAAATTAAAAGAACATCCAGAACACGAATTTGGTGGGCCGAAAGATATTTTTCCTTTTTTAGGAAATAATGAAAATCCAGATTATTCAGCTTTGAATCCAGAATTTTTTAAAAAATTTGATAGGACAATTAGTTTAATGCATGATAAAAGAATCGTTTCTCATTTAATGATTTATGTTTGGAATAAACTCGTTGCATGGCCAGACATGAATACAGAAGCAGACAATATGTATTTCGATTATATTGTAAAACGCTATCAGGCATTTCCAAATATTATTTGGGATATTTCTAAAGAAGCTTTGTATTATGGTAGAGCAGATGAAGCCTATGTTCATGGAAGAATAGAAAGAATTAGAAAACAAGACAATTACAAAAGATTATTGTCTGTTCATGATTTTAAATATTGTTCTAAAAATCCAGAAAAAGTAGATTTTATTTCTACTCAAAATTGGTCTCATAATTTATATGATAAAATGCTAAATGCAAGACAAAAGTATAAACAAAAACCAGTTTTTAATATCGAACATGGAGGATATGAAGAATCACCATATCAGGTTTTTACAGGAGACTATACCAATGCAGAAGTTTGTTTAAGACGTAATTATATGTGCCTTTTTGCAGGGGTTTATACAACCTATTATTGGCAAGGAACATCGTGGAATACTATTATTCATAATCCGTTTGAACAACTTGCAAATTTTATCAAACCAAAGTTTGAATATTTTAAACATATGAAAAAACTATTTTCATTATTTGATTTTAGTAAAATGAAGCCAACTCCATGGAAAAACGGAAGCGCTTATAATCTAACCAATGATAAAGAAACAGTGCTATTATTTATTCATAAAGAAAACTATGGTATAGACGCTGCTTTTTTAAAAAATAATAAAGGAAAAAGAAACTATCAATGGTTTAACACATTAACAGGTAAGTTTACAGCGATAAAGCCAATAGATAAAAAAACAAAAAAATTTAGGTCTCCTTGGGGAAATCAAGCAGATGCTATTTTAATTTCTAAGAAAGAAAACTAGATAAATGTTGTTTTTAATCATTTGATATATCATAAAAGACATACGTTTTAATGCTTTAGCGTGGATAATTCGAATTTAGCATTTATAAAATTTAAAAACCAATTTTTAATAATTATTTAAGATGAAAATTAGGAAATATACAATGTTAATTTTTTTAGCATTTTGCTTCGTTGTGCTTTCTTGTGCAGATGAAAAGAGCAAGAAAAAAGAGGTAGTACAAGCTAAAAAATCCGTTTATGAGGCAAATTGGGAATCAATAAAAACTAATTATAAAGATCCTGAATGGTTTAATCAGAAAAAATTTGGAATCTTTATTCATTGGGGAGCTTATTCAGTTCCTGCTTATGGTTCAGAATGGTATCCTAGACAAATGTATATGGATACAGCGAATTTTAACGCCCAATTAAATACTGGTAAAATGGGGCCTTCTAAAGAATATTTACATCATAAAAAAAATTGGGGAGATCAAAAACAATTTGGTTATAAAGATTTTATACCAATGTTTAAAGGAGAGAATTTTAATGCTGATGAATGGATTGATATCTTTAAAAATGCAGGTGCAAAATATGTAATTCCGGTTGCAGATCATCATGACGGTTTTGCCATGTACAAATCAAACACAACAAGATGGAATGCTTTTGCTATGGGCCCAAAAAGAGATGTCTTAGGAGAACTTTTTAAATCAGGAAGGAGTAAAGGGATGATTATGGGAGCTTCATCACATTTTGCTTTCAACTGGTCTTTCTATAACAAAAAAGATCATTTTGATACTACAGATCCAGAATATGCAGATTTATATTCTTCAAAAGGAAAAGATTTAACAGAACCTGTTTCTGAAGCCTTTAAAAAACGCTGGTGGGACAGAACAGTGGATTTGATTGATAACTATCAACCGGATATTTTATGGTTCGATTTTTATCTTGATATTCCAGATTATGCAGATCAAAGACCAAAAATAGCTGCTTACTACTACAATAAAGGAATTGAATGGGGAAAAGAAGTGGTGTTACAAGATAAAAATTTCTCGCATGAAGCTTTTCCAGAAGGAACTGTAATCTACGATTTAGAGCGCGGAAAATTACCAGGAATAAGAAAATTACCTTGGCAAACAGATACATCAATTGGTAAAAATTCTTGGAGTTATGTTACAAATTGGAAATCTAAAACTACAAATCAAATTGTAGATGATTTAGTTGATATTGTAAGTAAAAACGGAAATTTATTATTAAATGTTGGCCCAAAATCAGATGGAACAATTCCTGATGATCAAAAACTTATTTTATCTCAAATAGGAGGTTGGTTAAAAGTAAATGGAGAAGCTATTTATGATACTAAATATTGGAAAACTTTTGGTGAAGGACCTACAGAAGTTAAAAAGGGACATCATTCAGAAGGAAACAATCAAGATTTATCATCAAAAGATATTCGATTTACAAGTAAAGGAAATAAATTATATGTTATCATTTTAGATTGGCCTAAAGATGGGATAGTTAATATTACAACTTTAGCAAAAGGAGCTGAATATGCAAAAGATATAAATATTTCTGATGTAAGTGTATTAGGTAGTACAGAAAAAATTAAATGGTCTCAAACAAATGAAGGGCTAATTGTAACTATGCCAAACAAGAAACCTTGTGATTTTGCGTATGTAATTGCACTTAATTTATAAACGATTTTTCGTGAATTTTTAGAAAAGCGCATTTATTAGTTTAAATGCGCTTTTTATACTTTTTAAAACTTATAACCTCAATTTATGAACCTGATAAACTCATTAAAAATCAAAATTTTC
>TARA_R110002126_G_scaffold274341_1_pt1 | contig 15491 bp, 18 predicted proteins | sample TARA_R110002126 | Tara Oceans TARA_R110002126 (sample SAMEA4397536) | marine metagenome | biome: Polar Biome; feature: [DCM] deep chlorophyll maximum layer (ENVO:01000326); material: water (ENVO:00002006), including particulate matter (ENVO:01000060) such as... | depth 30 m
CTTGGCGATGTCAAGGTTACCAGGAGTATACCCAACGGTTTCGCCATCAGCGAGAACTTTAGGAATGATACCCTCAGAACCAACGGAAGTGGTAGTGGTAAGACCAGTGTTATTTACAATGTTACCGCGCATGAGCTTCATCTCAACGTCATTTTTGAAACGAACGTTAGATTTTACAAGCCCTTTCAAAGTAAACAGAGAAGTACCAGCTTGAGCGCCACCAGCAGGAACATCGCCAGAGAAACCACCGGTATAATATACCTCGGTCATTTCGGCGAGATCGGTTGCGCTGAATGTTTCGCGCATCTCAGTAATGGTGTTGTTGTATTTCTCATCCAACTGAATCATAGGAGCATTGGTGCTAGATGCTTCACCAGCATCCATGATACCACCAAAAATCAAAACGTCAGTAGACAAGAAACTACCGCCGCCACCAGCAGAAGCCAACGACTGGGTGCTGATTTTAGGAGTTACTACGAAAGTAAATCCGTAACCAGGGCCACCCAAAGCAGTGACGGCTGTGATTTCACCTTCTACGTTTGTTGAAGCCACACGAACAGTTTCACCAACACGCAGAGGAGATTGAGTATTCCCGTTGTAGGTGAAGTTGTTGTTCAAGGTAAGTGTGATAGGGTTACCAGCAGTAGCAGCGGGGCTGTTAGTGGACTGGACACCAGTAATCAACTTACCACGGTTTTCAAACCAAAAGTAGTCGCGGTTTTTAACTTCTTCCATTCCGCCATAGGTGGACAGCCACCAGGTGAAATCTTCAGAGCCGTATTTCTCGACATAATTCTTGTAATACTGCGGAGTCAGCAGTTGTAGATCAGACACTAGCTGTCTGGTCACGCCACCAACGAGGGATATATTACCCGGTTGGAGGATATTTGAGGTAGGGATACCTGCCATTTTGTTTAAAATTTAATTGTGATTGTGATTGTTACCCGTTTTTCCAGATATGTTCAATCTGCTTTTCCATATCAGTTTTAGCGCTTGGATCTCCGAATGTGTTTTGTGCTGTCCGGGAAGATATGGTAACGTTGCTAGTCCGCTTTATATACTCAGCCAATCTTTTGGCCGCAGCATCATTTGCGAATTTTTGCCCGACCCGACCCTCACTATAAAGCAGAGCTAGGTCTTTTACCATTTGGGAAGTGTTAACTGTCCCTTCCTTTGTCAGCCACCGATCGGCCAATACAACGTTTGCGTCAAGGTTATTCTCGGCAAACGCTTCCAACTTACTAGAAATCAAACTCTTTTCTTCTTGAGATACGGAATAGGACAGCGGTATGTCAACTTCCTCGTCTTTAACCGACACCGTTAATCCATCAAAAGAATCAAGAGCTCGCTTTGCAGAACTTTTGAAATCGTCCAAAACGCGGGCATACATCTCCAATTCTTCTGGAGAGGGTTGTTGCTTATTTGCGTCTTGAACATCCCAATCGACTTCTGGTAAAACAAGATCGTTTTTATATTTCTCTAATTCGGGACGAGCAAGTTTAGCCTCGATAAACATTTCTGTTTCGATGTCTTTTACACGATTATCCCAATCTGAAACTCTTTCTTCATATTCGTCATCCGTTTCAATGTCCCGCTGAACGGGCTTAGACGGAATAGAAAATTGCTTTTTAAATTTATACTCGATTTCATCTTGAGTAAGATCTTTGTACTTCTGCTGCATACTCAATTTAATGATGTCAGCAGCGGTATTACGATCAATGTCAGATGTAGTCAAGCGGTCAATCCGCTTTTTGTTTTCTAAAAAGCTATACAGCTCATCCTCTTTACCATCTTGGAGGAGCTTAAAAAATTTTGCGCTTTGTTCGTTTGCGAACTCAATTTCGGCTTCCGATGTAGCGTTGTCCTTTAATTTTCGTAGTTCTTCGATTTCCGTCTTGGCGGCATCTGCGCTTTCCCAGTTGAACTCACGCTTAATCCATTCGTCTGCGTCTACAATTTCTTCTTCGTATTCTTCTTCTTGTTGCTGGGGAGCTTGTGACTCAGATTGCTCAATAGGAGAAGCCCCAGCCGTATCAGCCCAACTTGTTTCCAAGAAAGGGTTAGGCAATGAAACTTGCGGTTGCTCTTGTTGAGCATTTTGTTCTAGCGGTGTAGCTTGTTCTTCCATAATTGTATTTTAGGTTAGTATTAGCCTTGTAGTGTTAGGCGATAAACGGTCTTAGCCCCAAGCCCGCTAAGGCCTTGTGCCAAATTTTCTATGTCACAAAATTCGTGATCTTCCGCCCAAAGCATCAGTTCATGGGAAAAAGATATCAAATCTTTAGCAAGTTTCATAGAATCTGCCAAAGACGAATATTCAGGGACTTGTATGCGGTTCAACTTCCCCAGGCGCTTACCACCCATATACCCCATAATTTTCTCTGGAATATCATCTTGAAAATCTTCTACGCCTTTATACAGCTGGGCCAACGCATCATGCTCCCAGCCACCTTTGGTTTCCTGATGATAAAAATGGGCAACATCACGAAAATAGAAAAGACGATCCCGAATCAAATCTGGCGTCAAATTGCTTTCTTTTTTATCTGACTTTTCTTCCCTTTCAGAATAAGACCGAATCTTAGCGGTAATAGCCATTTTATTTCTTTTTTACTTTTAATTTAATCTTTTTCTCTTGCTTCAGCATTTCTTTTGTCGGCTCTTTACCAGAACCCTTATTAGCTCGGATATTATCCCAAAGACCTCTTTGAGAATAAGAACCATCCGCACGTTTAATCATCTCTTTCATTATCCAATGTTTTTTTGAGATGGGGGCATAGCTCCTTTCTTGTTAAGCTCTTTCATCATCTCCATTTCCCTTTCTTTATCAGATAACATTTTGGGAACCCTAACTCGATTTGGTGTTTTATCTAACATAATTTCACCCGAGTTAACTTTTTTCTTAACTTTTATTTTTATAGCTTTTGACATATTAATGAATTTTGTAAAGACGAACTAATAATTTTGTAACACTAGCAGGTGTAGCAGAACCGTCAAGCCACAAATATCTTCCGTTTGATTGGAATCGAAATAAACTACTTGCTCCAGTAGAAGTTGCTGCTGCGCCAGTAGCTAAATTTATTCCCTGAACCGATTGTTCATTATCGGATGAAATTGCGCTTCCATCAGAAACGCCTTGGATATCGCCAGAATCGTTAGTGTGCTTAAAGGCTATCGTACCTGATGGACTAATAAATTGAACCACAGCATAATCATACCCTCCAGTGTCTAATTTAACAAGACCGGGGAATCCAGATTCAGAACCTGAATTAAACTCATTGGTTACATCTAATACTATTTGTACTGACATATATTTTTATTTATAAAGTTACCGTAACTGTTACAGTTGATTTAAGATAACCCTCCCCACCAAAATAAAAATCTGGCTGTGCGGGAATTACCTCAAAAGAATTTCCAAAAGAATCAATGCTATATATATACCCCAAAGCCGAAAAACCGCTGCCTTGGCACTGCATGCCTACGCTTAAAGAAGAAAGGTTTGCTGCATCGGCGGTAGACAAGGTAACTTTTGTATTTTGTCCTCTTAGGGCTTGTGAGGCAACTTGATTGGTTAGTGTTAATGTAGGCATTTTATTATTATTTATTAAATTATTTGTTGATCCGCTTCTTCTTCCCCAGCCGAAGTTACACCTTCTTGCAATCCTTCTTCTGGTATTTCTGCGGGCATTTGTTCTTCTTCCTCTTGCGGGGGAAGTCCCGATTCTTGTGCCGCGGCTTGGGCTTCTTGGGCCATAGCCATTTGCTGCATTTGGGCGGCTTGCATCTTGGCGGCTAGTTCTTGCTTCTGTTCGTCCGTAGAAACAACGGCGGCTAAAGCAACATTTTCCATTACAGATTGCATTAAAGGAACAAGTTCTGCTGGTATAGGTTGGCCAGTTTCTTGTTGCTTGAGATATAGGCTAGCGGCCATTTGAAGTACGGCAGTCCGATTTTGGGCTTCCGCTGTCATTTGGGCCTTTTTAATATCCATCAAACTCTCTTGCTCCTTGGTTGCGCGTTTTTCTTGTTCAGCAACTTGGGCGGCTTGCATTTGACCTTGGATGGTAGCTTGTTGATTTTCGGCGGCGGTAGTTTGATTATATATAATCATTTTCTTCTGCGCCTTGCGGAAAATAGCTTCGGCCAATTTCACGTCCTCTTTGGCTACCCGTGTAAGTTGGAATGGATCTACAAACAATACCAAATCTGGTGATGCGGCCATAGCTTGCTGCAGCAATGCGTCAAAGCGGGCTAATTCCATTTGGTCGGGGAGCATCTGGACTTTGGCATTAAATATGCGTCCCTCAACGTCATCTACCCCAACTATATTACGATAAACCTCGGCTCCGTAAGCAACAGAGTGTTTAAGAAGACAAGCCACCTTTTTTGCGGTTTCGGCCATACAGTTAGTGTAAGCCCAGTAGAAATAATCTGTAGCAAATTGGGCTTGCTGTTGAGCTGTGTCTATGTTGGATACGGCAACGCGAGGCTGAAGTGCGTTTGCTATGAGATTTGGGTCTTCCCCTAACTCATCCTTCAAGATAGAATAGTGCTTGTCATAAAGCAATATCAATCCTTGAAGCTGTGCCAAGAACCCAGCGTTAGCCAATTCGGTTACCGGAACGGGAACTTGATTGCCCTCTGCGTCACGGCCACGATAATAAAGATCACCGGTCTGATCGTAAAGTTTCTTTACGTCTATGGCTTTATTGCCATCCCCCAAACCATAATCAATATTTTGCAGCGCATCCCAGTTGATAAGAGAACCCGTAGGACGCATTTTAGCTACCAATTGTTGCATCTTCAAGCGAGCAACAATCATTTGGTCTACTGGCTCTTGGATTTTTTCTGGGATGGCTAGGGAAGTCATGTCGTAGTTCTGCACCATATAAAAGGTGTAAGAGAACTCGGCGTTACCAACCTCTTTAGGATCTTGCGGGCGAATCATATTCTTTTTGATGCCCCACTCAAGCATCGTACCGGTAGGACGGCAAAATACCCCGCGATATATATTCCACTTGGTATCGGAAAGAATTTCCTCGTTTTCGGCAACTTTCTCTGGGCGTCCCTTTTTCAGCAAAGTGCTTTTGTTCTTTTTTGTAGTAACCACGGTATAAGGATCGCTATCCACCGTCTTCAACTCAAATTCAAGAACATCAATATTCCACTCATCATACGGACGCAAGAAAGTTACGTTCCACTCAGTCAACCAAGTAATATTATCATAAAGCGCAAACTCTTTTGAGAATTGCGCCATCTTCCAAATTTCTTCTTCGCTTATTTTACCTCCAAATTCAGTCCCGTACTTACGGCGCAACTCACTAATCTTATAGGTGCGAATAACACCACGCCAAGTAGTATCACGAAAATCTTGATATTGGGAATAAGAATAAAAGCAGTTTTCTGGCTTCAACCAATCAACATGGATAACACCTTGCTCGTCCATGTATGTATAAGTAGCAACAAATCCAGTTTCGGCACTATCGTGCAACATCTTCTCCTTCAATACATCAAACCAGCCATTAGCTTGAAGAACATCATTACAAGCAAGTTCGTATAGGATCTCTTCGGGAAGGCGTTGAAATTGAGATTGCCATAGTTTAAGTTCCTCTTTATCTTCTGGCAAATCCGCTTGATTAGGTATGAGCTGAACTCCAGATTCGGCTTGGAGTTGCTCAATCATTTTTCGGTTTTCAATTATAAATTCAACATTCTCAAACTCTTCTTGTTTTTGCTTAGATGATATAGAATCTGTTGCAGAAACTTTAATTTTTTCGCTACGTCCCATCCATCGTCCAACCAATCCGGAAACAACACGATTAACGATATTAATCGATTGCCAATTAATATTCAGGTAGTTTACCTTGCCGTTAAATTCCAAAAGATCTTGGAATTTACTCATCGGAATACGACCGTTTGCATAACCACGATTGGTACGCCAACGAGCATTACGAACCCAAAAATAACTTGATATACCGCCTCTTACAGTTGAATCAATGTATTGAGCCAGTTGTTTACCGTATCCAATATCCGATTTCTGCTTGATGCTTAATTTATCAAGCTGAAACGTTTTTAGTGGCTGGGCAGAATAATCTTGCATATTTGCTGTTTCCTCACAACAAATATAATTTTTTTAATACAAAATGTTTATATTTTTCCCCCATTATTTGGATAAATTGTGACCAAAGGATTTTTGGGTGGAGCGGGCTTGTAAATAGGCTCTAACCCGCCAACCAGGGCGATCATGGCACTTACCGTTCGGTCGCTTGGGGTACGCTTTTTGGGATCATACTGCTTCAAGTCCTCCAAAAGCTCCATCCAATAAATTTTATCTACATAGTGTTCTATGTAACTGATCATAGCGTCGTTTTGCTTGGTCATAGCAAAATCGGTGATGGGGAAGCCATAGTGGCGTTCTAAGCTATCATTTTTTCTTTTTACCGGGTCAATTGCGTTTAATGGGAATTTGGCCAAATATCCGAGTTTCCCCCTACCCTTAAAATAAGTGTAATAGTCGTCAGCCACAAATTCATAATAAATTTGGACGCCCAAAAATTCGGCGCAAAGCAAGATTTGCTCATGAAGTTCTTCTTTTTCTTGGGGGCGACCATATAAATGAGCCGAAAATATGCCCGTATTAATTGGATCTTTTATGTCATATTTAATATAAACCCAAGCAGAAGCCTTTGATCCATAACGCTTTCCGCCTTGACTATTAGAATATCCATCCACCCCAATTACCGCAAAATCTGTCCTACTCGGCATCTTCATCCCTTTATCGTAATAAAACGTTTTATCGGGCTGTTTTAAAGAACCAACAAATTCCCAACAAAAATTTTGTTCGGACTGCGCGGCATCTCTCCACCTTATATTTTGTTCTAAATCTCTGTAAAACACCACCTTACGGATTGAGATAGGGTTTTGGCGCAAGTATTCTACCCGCTCATTTAGTTTAATTACGTTGAAAATGCAATCGGCATTTGCCGACATGAACAGCTCAATTTCATTGGATGGGTTCATCCGGATTTCCTCTTCCAGATCATCCCCCTTCCTACCCTCTCTACGTTTTTGAATATAGGATTTTGCCCCTAGCCGAATGTCCTCTTCTGAAAGCTCACTTATAGTATTACCGTCTTCATCTTTCCTAACCCATTTTTCAATTAGATATTGAGCTTGTTCTTCTGTTGGGGAATCGATGACACTAAACCCAAACTGATCAATAAACCCCTCATACCCATCAAAAGAAGGGCTGAAATATCTTACCAATCGGTTTACCGTTGGGGTTTTATTGCCCAAATCTGCATTCTCCCAAATTAATTTGAACTCAGATCCTCCCTTAGTCAACTTGTTTACCGTGGACGGCATTTCCACAAACCCAAGGCGTTTTACCCCCTTAATCAAAGTTTTAGAGATAATCGCCCAAAGCTGGGAGGCTGGAACATCTTTTTCTAACTTACCAAATTCGTCCAAAAGAAGCCTGCTCATACGACCGCGATCATAGGCGTTTAGAACCGGCGCTCGATAATTAATCTTGGACTTGTTTCCCTCTTCCTCTTTAACGGCCGATGCTGACCCCTCCTTAACATTGGATGACTTTTGGGCAAACACCAATTCGCTTACCGAATCTTCCTTATTAATTTGTTTTGGCTTCAGAAAGGCTGGAAGCTGCCGATACCCAAAGGCCACCATGTCCGTAAATGTATCCCGGCTATCATCTCGTGACTTGGAAATCAAACCGCAGTTAGAGTTCTTATAGAATATGGACTCGTATACAAGGTTTGCTGTGGCCTGGGAGGACGCACCTTCGCGTCGCTTCTTCCCCCGAATAATACCAAGACACCAAGGCGTATTCTCCCAATGCTCCAAAAACAAAAAATACCGCCTATCGCAATCTCGATATTCTGGTCGAGTTCCATCCTCCAAAACCCACCATTGTAAATAGAAGTAATATTTCTTCGTAATAAAGAATGGCTTGCCGTTTACGAACATCCAAATCCCCCGCTTACATTTCATCAATTCATCGTAAGCGTATTCCTCTTGCTTTTCAGTAAGAAACAAATCTCCCTGCTTGCTATATTGGACTGTTTCAAAAAATTCAGGCAATTCTCTCCTAACCCACAATTGATCTTGCGGGGGAAGATGAAAATTTAGAATCTCATATTCGGGTGGCCGAGGGGGAAGTTTTATTCTAACCCCATAGATAATCTCAAAATTATCTTCCTTGGCCCCGATAGTTTCGTTCTTTTCGGTCATGTCTGTTCCGAGATTTTTTCGGTTTACCACCCTTACGGCGTCCGAATACTACCTTTCTGGAATCTGATGTTTTTGCCATATTAGTCGCGTTTATCTGCTATACGATCCAAGAAAGGCTTTTTCTCTGTATCCTTCTTTTCGTCACCAGTAACCCCAGCGGAAGCGCCAAGCTCTTTAATGGCCGTAGAGATGCTTGCAGCGTCGTTCCAAACTACTTTCATACGCTCAAACGTCTTGTCCTTTGGGTCATCTAGTGGCAAATTGGACAGATTAACCTTATTAAGCAAATCAGCCATTTCATTCGCCTTACGATTTAGGCTGTAAAATAGCTTTGCCGCCCCATGCTGTTCATACAGCGTGAGCTTTGCTTTTAGGCTTTCGATTTCCTCTAACGGTGTCATTGTTTGTTTTTTTATCTGCTGTAGTGGGTGTGAGTCCTATTATTAGTTTTCCTTGATCTACTAAACTGGTCAAATATTGGCTTACCGCTATTACTTCTTCCCTATCATTATCTTGGCCGGGGAAGTGACGGAAACGAATCAGCCGCTCCTCTGCGCCATCCCTACCTTGAAAAATTATTTCATAATCGCAAGCTTTTAGGGTATGCACGACTTGTCCCTTAAATTCCCCAGTCGCGACATACAATACGTCGGGGATTAGCTCTGGGTCAATACCTAGAATTGGGCCATCGTAAGGTTTATAAACTCTTAATGCAAAATCAAAATTTCTAAGGGGTTTCCAAACCTTCTCATCCTCATCATACCAAGCATAGCATTTATCGCTTGGTACAGAATAATATTTTATATCGCTCCCTTCAACAACGCCAGACAATTTTTTAAAATCGAAAATTTGATTAGTGGCGTGAGTAGTGTTAGGGTGTATAAGTATTTCGCTATTGGGTTTTATATCTTCCCCATCAATAACGAAAGCGTTCACCGGCTGCGTTTCTCGTCGATTCAAATTGTTCCAATCTCTTTCTAATCTAATTTTTAGGCCACTTTGAAAAGTGTGGCTGTTTTTACTTTCTCGGTCTAAACTAATTATAATACGTCCTTCTGGTGCAATCATAAATATTTTTTTATTACAAATGGCTTGTCCAAGTTAGTCGGTTCTTGAAATTTTCAACAGTTTTTGGATCAACCTTAAATTTTTCAAGCAAATCCATTCCTTCTTGACTCTGAACCGCAATAGTACCTCCAGTAATTTTTGAAAAAATACCTTTTGGCATCCTATAAACATTGTTCATATCTGGTGTTGCTGTTCCTGGGATATACTTAACAAACACATCTTCTTGGTCTGGGCCAACCAAACCAGATTCTGTAGCTGCATCCTTGCTATCTCGACTAACATTTATAAGAGCGCCAAATGCCTGTTTGTTCGGAGAAAATATATGCTCACCAATAAACGCCTTAATTGGGCTTGGTTTTGGTCGTTCAACCGGCGGCATTTCCATTTCGGTATAAATAACATCTCTCTCCCGCTTTCCGGGAATTGTTTTTGGGCTGCCTGGGGTTGTTCTAGGTTTAGGTTTGGGGGAAACTCCAGAAATAATGGCTCTAGGCTTAGGTTTAGAAGAAGTTGGTTTCTTTGAACCCGGACTGGCTGTTTTAGTAGGAGCGGTTTCGGTTATTTTTTCATAAAACTTACGACCACCCTCTTCCTTAAATATCTTATAACCTTCTGGGATTTCGTTAACCCCAACTTTACGTCCTTCTATTGCTGGTACCATTGTGCTTATTTTTATTGTTTACGCAAATTTTCTGCGCGCAAACTGCGAGATTCTGTTTTCAAATCTTTTTCACGCAAGTTTTCAGCCCGCAAACTACGAGCGGGGTCAAACCGGCGTCTAATTCTATTGGCATCTTCAACGGATTCTTTGCGCAAATTTTCAGCTCGGAAACTACGAGCGGAATTGGGATCAACTGTAGTTGATTTTATTTTAACCTTAAGTTTCATTTTATTTCGATTTATTTCGTTCTGAAATATTTTTAGCTTTTGCTTTCGCATCAGTTTTTGATGATGCACCCCACGCTCTCAAAGATAGCAAAAGTCGTGTTGGTTTACCATCCTTGTACTCTGGGCCTGGCATACCGCCCATTCTAGCCAAAAAACTAGCCCTACGAGGATTGTCGCCAGCTTTTACTGGAGCCTTTAATGTACCCCCAGTTTCGGCCTTATACGAAGCCCGTCCTTTGGCATTTAATCCACCTTCGGGGTTCTTACCCTCTTTGCGCTGCCATGCGGATGTTTTAACCCTTACTTTCATACTCAAATTTATATTTTTTTTACAACCAAATAAAAAGAATATCTATCTTCTCCGAGATCTAGTCCGCTTTCCATCAATTCAAATTTTGGGTTTGCGTATGGGCGACCGGTAAACGTCAATGCTTCCCCGCAGAAAGCCCTACGAAACCAAAAAACAAATTGCTTATATGTGGTATCGTGGAAATGCTCTGGATTGGAATAGTTGTCGTATGCTCCGCCCTCGGGCAAATATAAAATGAAATATCCACCCGGTTTTACAAACTCAGACCATTCGGCTACACACCTATAAGAGTCGGGTAGGTGTTCTAGCGTATGAGAACTAAATACGCAATCAAATTGACCAATTTTATTTGGTATTTGGCTGGGGAGATCGTATAACGAGTCGGTGGTATGGGATACACAAGGCAACGCGCGGCCATCTACTCCAAAGGCGCCAGGAACAACCGCTTCTTCCCCGCACCCAATATCCATTACCGAACCTTGTAAATAATTTTGCAGTTTATCTACTATTTTGTGCGATTCGACCATGACATATCTGTTATAGCGTTAACTAATTCTTCTGTTTTAAAATCCGTGCAAGGGGGCTTTTCTTGATCAATGTAACAAGGCGTCCCCGCAATCCCGTTAACAATAGTGTGCCAGCAGTACGGCTTATTACAGATTGGAGTTTCTTTTTCATGATTGGTTAATATGTATTTATTAGATAAATTTGGGTAAGCGACTTTTGGGTTAACGTTACCAAAGAATAAAATCGAAGGTACATCAAATCCAGAAGCTATGTGTGCTGGCCCGCTATCAATCCCGATAAATAGATCTGCCCCTGCAATTACATAAGCAAGAAAATTTTCGTTCATAGTCCTAATATAGATAGCGCCATTTAGTTTAATTGATTCATCGCGGCCAACTTGGACAACAAAATAGCCCTGCAGCTTTAATTCGGCAATAACCAAATCCCAAGACACATTTCTAACATTTCTACCAGTTTCGGCTTTATTTTCTAAGTGTATTACACAATATTTATCAAACAACCGCGTTGTATCATCAATTTTAAAAGCCAAAGAAAGTTTTGGATTTTTCAATGGGCCGTCTAAAATGCCACAAAACTCATAATATGTCTTAAGCCTCAATACGTCAGGCTTGCTCTCGTAAGACATATCTAGATTGTAAGATTCGTACTCCGCGTTATCCCATACCCTATTGTCAATCTCTGAAGGCCTATATATCTTGTAATGATGCTGTATGAACAATAATTGGAATTGTGGTAAAGTGTCTAAAACTACCTTATATCCCTTGTTATGAAAATACTCAAGAACTGGCTCAACCATAATAACATCGCCCATTGCAGCCGTTCTCTTGATTTTTACAATTTTATCAAACGGATTATGAAATTTCCCGTGGAATCCAAAGGTTTTACATATTGGCGTTCTTAACTCGTATGAAAACGTATCAGCCAGCTTAACAGATGGGTATTTAATCCCGTACTTGGTTTCTAGATACTCTCTATAAAGACGTCCTATCGCCTCGTCCTCTGGATCGGACATTTCTATAAAATCATCTTCGGCTAATATTTTTTGCAATTTTTTTGATCTGAGGGAGAACCCGCCATTGCCTACGTTTCTATTGTCTGGGTATAGCCAAGGAGCGCCAATATAATCGTAGTCGAGAAATTCTTCATTCCAACTACCCCCATTTATAACATATCCATCGTGCTGTATAATAAGCGCATAATCAGTATCAAAATAATCGTTAAGTTTTTTCATCAAAAATTGCGAGTACTCAATTTTTGACTTTATCTTATCTATCTTGACAACATTAATCCCAGGTAACGATATTTGCACATCTGTAATCAGCTTTACTTCCGCAAAATCGCACTGATCCATGCTATTTCTAATTGCAGATATAGCATCACCATAATTATAGCAGTCAATGCAAATTAAGGTTACCGACTTTAAGTTTGGCTTCATGATCTCTTTGCTTTTTTTAAACGCCTATATACTTTTTTTACCCCCAACTCTGTTTGATTGGCGGTAATTGCTTGTGCCAGCCTTTTAAGGCGTTTGGCTGTTTTTTTTCTCATGATTTATGTTTGGTGTTAAATGTTCTCCATTAGACGGGTTGCCATATACCAATATATCATTTTGATCAACCGTCCGAAGAATACCGGTATGGTAAAACTTAATAATAAATTGTGGATTAGAGTGTACGCTTCCCGCAATCAAAAAAAGCGCTACCCCGTAACCAAGATTTTTTACTTCTACATCAAACGGGTTTTCTATTTCGTGTATAGTTTGTATCATATTACAATAGGTGTTTTATTTTGTTTATTACATATTCCCCTTCAATCAATCTTGTACACTCAAATTGACGATCCGTCCCCTTGTGTTCTGGACACCACATCCAATCCCCGGCATCTAAAACATATTTATTAAAACATCCTTTACAAGATTTCTCTAAAGCCTCAATCCTGATGACATTGTTTTGTGGCTCTGTGTATGGATCGCTAAAACCAGATATAATTACCGTTGGTATTTCACAAGCCCAACTCAACCAACTTAAGCCAGATCCAATACCTATAAAGAATATAGACGAATTTAGCACATTTATCACACTTTCAAGATCTCCTTGAGACAAATGCGTTACCCCGGTAGGATGGTAGTTACCCATGTACCCATCTCCTTCTTTGGAGATTAATACCACCTCGTATCCCTGATTATTTAGATAGTTTACCACCCCCTGCCACCCTGTGGGATTATTCCAATACTTTGCTTGACAAGTGGAATGGATTGCTATAGCCACCTGTTTTTTAATATCCCTCTTAGGAAGTTTTAGTTTTGGCACCACCTCCTCATAATCAAGGCCTAAGATGTCACAAGCTGTCTTTTGAAGGGGTTCTTTCTTAAAGTCGCTTGGGTTTCTGAAAAGATTCACCTGATCTCCATCATAAAACCAGCCTATATTATACATGGCAATTATGCCATGAACAGTTACCCCTGGCTTAACGAACTCTATTTCAGGATAGTTAGCTTCAAACAAATGATTCATAAACGTAGAGCAGACCACTCGACAGTTGTGTTTCTTTCTAAACTCTTCTACATAAGGGAACCAAGCAATAGTGTCCCCCAAGGATTTGGAATCTAAAGAGATGTACACTCTTTTATCTGTTAAGTCAAATCTATACTCTTCCCCATCAACAGTGATAAGCCAGTCAATAAAATAACGTTTATTGGATTTAATCCAACAGTTATTTCCTATCTGACCTGAATGCTCAACCTCTTTAGTTTTATTGTTATAAAAGACAACATCAAAGATTTTATCACCTCCGTTGCTAATTTCTACACGCGGGCCTTCTATATGTGTAATATTGACAATTGGTTTTAGGGAAACAATAATATTATCGTTCTTCTTTATGTTGTTATATATCATAGTTGGTTTATTAAACTATCATCCCCAAAATGCCTAAACAATGCTTCTTGCGTAAACACTTGATTGCCATTTATTTGTTCGGCAAATGATGCTTCAAAGTTTTTATGTTTGATATACTGACCCCTAAAGAACACCTCTCCCTTAATTAAAGAAGGGTTATTCGTGTAATTATTAATTGATCCCATTACCCACCAGCACATATCCCCATTCCATCTAATAGGATGCTTAAATCCATTAGGCCAGGGGTTCTTCCAATATATTTGATCAATTCTATTAACATTCTGCGTATCAGCTTCTTGTATGTCTAATGGGTCTGCAAATGCTATTTGAGTCCAATTAGAGTTTTTAAGCCTATTTATGTGGTAGGGGAGGTTGAGATAGTCGTGGCACTCCCAATCATCTTCTAGTAAAAATACTACATCTGTAAGATGTATAACAGATCTAATCATCTTAAACTTGTCTACAAATTCAAATGGTTCATTATTATTAAAACATAACATATTCCATTTACTTCCAAATACTTGGTTAAGCAAAATCTCCATATTAGCTCTATCTCCAACGCTAGACCTATCATCCATCACCCACACTTTCTTTACAATCTGCGCAATGTCTGGATTCTTTTCTATTAGTAGCTTCACTGTCTTTTCAAAATACTTCCACCTTCTACCGCTAGAAATAACTAAAACGGGTGTTTCATAAAGAGCATAATCGTCCTCTGTTTCTATTCTCATCACTATATCATCAAATGTTCTTTGGATGAGTTTGTACCCATGTGCGGACATATCTGAGATAATGGCTTGTATATCTTCTTCTCTATATAAAGAGTTGGCTTCAAATTTAATTTTATTGGGTCTAATAGATGTCTTTAACATACTTCTTAAAATCACAAAATCATGCCCTTCTGTATCAACCTTTAAATAATCTACAGATCCAACATTAGCATCTTTAATTAATGATGAAAAACTTACACCATCTATAACATCTTGAGTGTAGATGTCCATCAATCCTTTTTCAGTAAGTTCTCTCACAACACTTGGATGAGGAGCGCCTACGGAATTACACCCCTTTACCCATTCAGGAAGTTGGTATTTATCAATGTCTTTTGGCTTAACGTAATAAACAGATAATTGACAATCCTTGTCTGTAATTGCAGCATTTAGTTTTGTATTTCCTTGTTTATCTGGAAGCCTATCTAGATAAGTTTTTATTGGTTCGATAGATAAACCACTTGAACCATCTGGATATAATTCTACCAATGTATCAAAATCAGATGTCCCAATCTCTATATAATCATAGTGGATTTTATCCTTAGCCCACTTCACAACAGGATCTATCAAAGACAGCCCCTCTATCTGATTAGACCAGCAACGAGTGGTTGTAAATCTTTTGCGAGGGTAACGAATAAATACATCATTTAACCATACATCAAACCCATCCCATGGACAATCTGCAATACGATCTAAATACCATTGCTTTTCACTACTTGGTACTAGATAACAATGTGCTAAATCTTGATTGGAAGAAGTTAGCCAAAAATTCTCATTATAATGTGA
>TARA_R110002126_G_scaffold782_6_pt1 | contig 15440 bp, 6 predicted proteins | sample TARA_R110002126 | Tara Oceans TARA_R110002126 (sample SAMEA4397536) | marine metagenome | biome: Polar Biome; feature: [DCM] deep chlorophyll maximum layer (ENVO:01000326); material: water (ENVO:00002006), including particulate matter (ENVO:01000060) such as... | depth 30 m
CACTTGGAATATTGTAGCCCCGTAATCAGAACTATATATAATATCGTCTAACATTTCCCTGCGTTTAAACGCGGTTTCTGCCGTACCCGCACCCAATTTTTTCAGCATTTTGGTAATCGCATTGTTTACGCTTGCGTGTTCAAGCGCGATTTCACCGCGTTGTTTCCCCATTATTTCGTCTAGTACATAACCAAGACGCTTAAACCCCGCCTTATCTGCTACATCCGCGAGGCTCTGCGATCCCAACAACCGCAAAAACATGCTTCTAGAACCTTCTCCCGCCCAAGTTAAAAACTCACTAGCGTTGTTTTTAAAATCCTCTCGGCTAGTTTTGTCTATAGTTTTTTTAGTCTTTAGGATTGCGGTGTCGTAGAATTTCTTTACGCCCCCCGCGGTGCTGTCCATAAGAAGTTGTTCCGCATGTCTGCTTTCTGGCGCGACTGCGAGTAACCCTGTAACTAGATTATCCACTTCATTTAAAGACGATAATGATTTAGGGGCTATTTTTATAAACGGTATTTTTTGGGTGATCTTAGCTAAGAAATTGTTAACGATATTCATAAACCGCTGCATAGCGGTTATAGGCTCACCATTAGTATTTATAGAAGAGAGTTCTTCCCTGAATTTTTGGTTGCTCATAGCCTCAGCTACAAACTCATCAATGTTTTTGGCCCCGTAAGCCGTACCTAAACTGTCTTGGATGTTATCTAGTAGTTCCTGTAACTGTTTAGCAGCTACATTTTTAGGGTTAGATATTTCGGCACTTGTAACCGCGTGGGTCATTTCGTGCATTACCGTGTGGTAATTGATACCAGTGTCAGCATCTAAGTATATTATGTTATCAGTGGGATCAAACATCCCTGCTACCCGACGCCCGTCTTTTGTTTTGAGGTTTTTCTTTACGACAAGCTTGGTTGTACCTTTTAATTTTAGGTAAACTTCAGCCAAACCACGAATAATTTTGCTGGGATGAAATGTCGAAATTTTCGATAGCGTATTGCCCAAATCGTTTTCACGAATGGATTGCTCTATTTCTGGGTGAATTAAAATATCCAAACCAACTGCGTCTGTTTCAAGTTCAAGCGCACGTATCCCAAAAGTTTCTATTTCTTCTGCCATAGCTTTTTCTACAGCTTCTACATTAGGGTATAGTTTTGGGTATTTGTTTACTAATTCTTGTGGTTTGACTGCGCTTGAAAGAACTGCAGCTTCTAATTGCAGCCTATCGTTAAGTAATTTCTTTTCGTATGCAACAACAACTCTATCTGGGCCACGATTATCAAACACAAATCTTTTTGCGTTATTAGCTATATCTTTTTGTGCTCGGTTTATTTTTTCGTTTGCATCTTTACTTAGTGTGGCTCTTGCCCAATCAATTACTTTTTGCGCAGGAGCTGTATTTCTTTTATTTGCTGGTTTTCCCCCCATATATTTACGCGCTTCGGCGGTTCTAGCCGCAATAGGATCGTTTATACGGGAGTTTTCTGTTATAGGTGTGCTAACGGCTAAATCAGTTAATGCCATTTTTATACCGTCAAAAGGATTTTCGTAAGCTTGTAAATACGCAATAATAGGGGCAACATCTCTTTTGCCTTTGTCGCTTTTGTTAAAGCCAGATAATATTTTCTCTAATATTTTTTTGTTATCCGTTTCGCTAAACGGGTTAGTAGTTTTTTCTACGTTTCCTCCTCCAAATTCCTCTTTAACCGCTTTAGGAGTTTCTTCTGCGTATAGAGTACGTATTTTTTCGTCGGTAGTTTTTTCAGGTTTAGGGGGAGGAGCAGGTTTTACTGTAGGGGTAGGTACAGCAGAGGAAGACGCCGCTTTTTTTCGTGCTGCCGCTTGCGCTATTTTTTGTTTGTCGTAAGGAGACAACCCAGAAGATTTACTCGTTTTAGTTTTTTTAGGTTTAGGGGCAGGTTTATTCGTTTTACGTTGGTTAACATCAAACAAAACAGCCCCATCAACACCGCCTGTCGCTAAAATATTTTTTAACACCGCGTCTTTGTTTATTGTGTCAGGGGCGCGTGGATCAAGTTTTCCTTCAGGAAAAACAAACGATTGTTGGTTTTCTTCGTTTGTATTTGGCGTAACTAAAGGTTGCTGTGGGCCTTGTCGTGGTTTTGTAGGAGTATCGCCTAAATTAAACGAGAATTGACCTAATGAATCTGGCTTTGGCTTTGCTCCTGTAGGAGGGCTTCCAGCGCCAGACACAGGTGGTCCCAATCCTTCCTTTCTAGGTGGAACAGGGTTGAGGGGATTTGTTTCTTGATTACTGCTGGGTCTTGTCCGAGCGCCATTTTGTGCAGAATCTGGAACGCCGCCTCTACCTGTTGCGGGGTCAATTGCATCATTGTTCTCCCTTTCATAAACAAACTGCTCTTCATTTGCAGAAGAAATCCTTGGCCCAATTTTATTTGGCGGCGTAAATACAGCTTCAGTATTATCGGGTACTACTCGCCCCTGTTTAATTTCTTCCACCCGCATTTTTGCGGCTTCTTTTTCTTTATCTGTAAGTGGTTGAGGCATACCTGCAGTCTGCAACCCACGGAGTAAACTTTTTTCTGTGTTAGTGTAGCTAGTAGTGTTAGATGCGGCTAATAATTTATTTACTACTGCATCACGTCGAGCTTGAGCTTGTTCACGGGGAGCCGCTGCCGCTGCATCCATAAGCGGTTTTGCATCTGTAAAACTTTGTTCTTTTTCGCGTGCATTAGCATTATTGCGGCGTACAGTTGCGTTATCTTCCTGCGCTTTAAGTGCAGCGATACGGTCAACTAAATCAGTTTCAGGGTTAAGTCCTCTACCTGAATCTATTGGTCCTAACATATCAGGTGTAGGTTCGGGAGTTTGTTCAGTGTCTTTTGCAGCCGCTTCAGGGTTTGTTTTTTGCGCGGCTTCTAATTCTGCAGCAAACAAATCAGGTTGTTCAAACGCGGCTACATTATCTTGTTCTAACGCGTTTTGTTCTTGCCGCCTACGTGCAGCGCCCTGCACCGCGGAACCGCCTCCTAGGGCGTCTTGTACTGCTTGAGACAAGCGCGTTGAAGTAGGTACAATATCTGGTGTAGTTGCTTCATCTTCAGCCACGGCCTGTGCGTTTGCCGCAAACCTACTTCCACGTTTGCCCATTTCAGCCGAAACAATAGTATCAAGTTCTGGTAATGTTATTCCAGTACGGGATACAATGTCTTGCATTTCTCCAAGAGTTACTTCGTCTTCTGTGTTTAATATTCTACTTATATCCGCGGTGGCTTGTCGCCTACCACCTGCCGCTTTTGCTTTTGCATCAGATTCGGCGTTCATTGCTGGGGAAGGAAGTAATCCTGCTATCCCACCGCTTTGATCAGTAATTTGTAGCGGAGTATTTGTAGTATTTGTAGTATTATCAGCCCCACCAAAACCTCTAGGCAGAAAAGCTTCTATAGTAGATTGTATAATCGCACCGACAGAAGCGCCTAACGCCGCTTGTTCTCCTACCCCTTCGATTAATTTTTGATCTGGTTTGTAGACTTGTTGCGCAATAAGGTTTTGACCTACAGCCGCTACCGCTTCTTGTGCGGCTTCTACTCCAGCAGATTCTGTAATACGTATTAAACTTTTTCCTAATTCTCTTTTTTCTCCCGCGCTAATAACTTTAACAAATTTAATAGGGAGTAGTTCTAATGCACCGGGAATAGTTCCTAATACAGACGCTAAAAAACGATCATCAGGATTAGCATTATCCGCTCTTGCGCGTTCACTTGCTTCCCCTGCTCCCGCAGATACAGCCATAGTAGCCGCAGCCGCTGTACCAACTCCCGGGAGTAAAGACACTCCTCCAAGAGCTAAAAAAGAACCTGTGGCTTCACTAACTTTTCTAGGAATACTATCACCAATCCCAACATCGGGGGAAAGATAATCTTGTACTGCTTTACCACCTGCTTTTATTGCGGGACGAACTATAGAATCTTCAAAGCCATCGGGCATAAGCGCGGCTAAACCTAATGCACTAGATTCTACAAAACCTGCTGCGCCACTAGCAAGTCCTTTTGGAATTTCACCAAGGTAATCTAATGCCCCTGCTTTAGATACTCTTGCACGCTCAAGCACATCTTCAGATTGCGATTGCATAGCAGCGCGAATATTGTTTATAGGCGCTTTTTCTTTAGCCGATTGCGCAGTACGAATACTGCTATTGTATATTTCTCGCACTTCAGCATTACTAGACCCCATCGGGGCGTTTACTTCGTAAGAATTACCAGTGCGTTTGTCAGTTAATGTGTAAATTGCCACTAGATAAACCTTTTATATTAACGAGTATCATTCGGTACGGGTGGATTTTCAGATTGCACTGGCTGCTCAATAGTAGAATTGTCTTCATCTACCACTTGAACTCCCATACCCGCACGTCCTTGAAGGATTTTAATTTCTTCGTTATATGCTTGTATTATGCCCAAGATACCCGTAATTTCAGGGCTTGTCATAAGCATTTCTCCGGCGCTAGTTCTTCTATCGTTTATTCGCCTTTGTATATCATCTAACTCAGCTTCGCTTAAATTATCTCTCGTCGCCTGATCATACAATTCTTGCAATTGCTGATAGTTAGCATCAGTAGAAAGAAACTCAGTTATAGCCGCTTGGTATAACTTTACCGCGTCTTGTTGTAATGTTCTATGCGCTTGTAATGCAGTAGTAGCATCAGCCGCAGTTTTAGTTATAAGTTTAGCGTTTTCTAGATTTAACTTAAACTGTTCTTCATACGTTTTTATTGCCAAGTCATTCATTGCCTTAGCATCAGCAATAGCAATATCACCTTGTTGCGCAGCTCTAGCCCTAACAGTAGCCATATCTTCGCTAAGAGTATCAAGTCTTACGCCTATTACTTCTAATCCGGCGTCGTATATTATCTTGTTTTTCTCAGTTGCCGACATTGCATTTATATTCTTCGCGCTTTGTTCGTTGGCGGCACCTTGATTAGCTGCATTTTGCGCGTTGGTTGCATCAGTCCTTGCTAAATCTGCGGCATGTCCAAAAATTAATTTTGAAATGTCTGTATTTCTTTTTACCACTTCGGATGCGTATAATAGTGCGTTATTTTTTGCAGTTGATGTACGTGCAGCAACATTATTCCCTTGCTCTATTGACCTACCAGATATCAAAGTGTCAGTATTTATTAAATCTGTATCAATATCACGTAACGATTTAAGACCGGCGGTTACGTCTTTATTTTGCTGTTGTAAAGCATCGGCGTAAGCTCCTCCTACACCTCCGGGTCTACCTGCTCCTGATGCGGATTGCATACGAAGCATATCTTGGCGTCTTCGTGGGCTATACATTGCATCGTATTCTGCTTGTGCTTTATCAAGAGAAGCTTGCCGCCTGTCTTTAAATTCACCGCGATTTTGAAAACCGGCAGCTTCATTTCTTGCTGCTACACCATACGCTTCAGGATTAAAGTCTAGGGCTTCCGCAGAACGTTCTAGTAACGCCCTTTCTATTTCTCGGTCTTGGGCATTTAAAAATGTTTTAGGATCAGCAGGTTTCATAGTAGGCAGTTCTCCTACTATAGTCTCAGGTTTAACCACGCCAGCGGTTACAATATCGTAACCCTCACCTACCGCCTCCCCTAAATCATTTGTTGCTGTTTCTGCCTTCGCTTGAAGGCCTTTAAGTTCATTGTAAGAAGCATCTACGTCAGTTTGATCTGGGGTTACTATCGCTGGCGCTACCGGTAATGTTACACTAGGTGGTTCTAAAACATCAACTAAAGCTTCAGATTGTGCCTCCGACGGAGGGGGAGCTTCAGCTTCCGTATCAATTGTTTCTGCAGTTGTAGTTTCCGGTGCAGGAACATCAAAAGCAAACTCATCATCTTGTGGACTAAAATCTTGATCAAGAAGCGCCTGAAGGTCTGCATTGGTTAGATTGGTAGTACCCTTATCAAGCCCTGTAAACTGTTCAACAACGGATTGTGCGTAGTCACGAGCTTTCTCAGTTGCGGTATCCAGCGCACCAACAGGCGATCCTAGCCGCCGATACTTTTCGTAAACTTCGTTAATTAATTTTCGTCTTTGCTGTTCTTCGTAAGTACCACCACCTAAAAAATCGTCTACAAGTCTACCAAAACCACTAGATTGTGCTTTAGGACCAATAAGTTCTAACATCGCTTGGTATTCTGGACTATTATCTTGCATACGTTCGATAATATCAATTTGACTTGCTAACCCTTGGTCCGTCAAATTTTTCTTTTGATCGTCACTCAGTTTTACTAACCGGCCTTCAACAAACGATACTATACCCCCACTAGCCATACGCCGAGGTTGTTGTGGGTTTATAGATGCAATACCGCCACCCCTTGCAGGGGGCTGCATTGGAGGACGTGCTGGTGGCTGCGCAGGGTTAGCTAAAGTAGAAAGACCGCCTTGGTTTGGTTGTGGAGGTTTTCCTTGAGCCATACGCTGCATATTTTTTTTCTGCATAACATTTTTTTGGCCAAGAGTACTATTTGTACGTCCAGCTAATTCGTTTAACGAACCACCCATCTCTTGTTTTGTTAACTGTAACGCTTCTTGTTCGCGTTGCTGTGCTATTGTACCGGGCTGCTGTTCCATCTTTAACTGCATATCGCGTGCAACAGCTTGTTTTTCAGACGTAAGTTTTTGTAACGCTAGCAAATCTAGCAGTTCTTTATTTTGCCCGTATTTTTGTTTTAGTTGTTGCGGATTGTTTCTATACGCATCCATACGCTGTTCAACTTGAGCGTCGAGGCCTCCAGAATTAATCATGAGGTTACTCCATTGTTTTCGGTAGTTTCGCCATTTGTAACATCCTCAATAATTTCACCAACTTGGTCACCGGTAAAATTCTTTGCCCATGCTTCAAAATCACTAGCGGTCATTGTAGCTAAATCCAATTGACTAGGAATTTCAAAATCTGTCTGTGAGGCAGATGTAGGCAAGCCTTGTAACAAGGAGGACAAAAACTGAGTAGTAAGAAAATCATAATCCCGTTCTTCTTCAAACTGCGCTTTATCCGCGAGTACACCTTCTGCAGTAATAGCTCGTTCTTCTGCGCCCAAATCTCCTTGCAGACGTAAAGCATCTAGCCCGTAAATATTATTAGCAGTGTTAGCAGTTTGTCCGGCTGATTGTTCAGTATTAAATTGACTCATAGCTTTATCGTAAGCATCGGCGTAGCCTGTAGAGCGTAAAGCACCGACTCTATCATATAAATTACGATTACCTTCAGATTCCATAATAGCTTGTCTAGACCCGCCATATGCGCCTGCTTGAGTTAACCTGCTATTGTTTTTTAACCGTTGTATTTCTGAATCTCTAACTGCCGCGTCTATCTGCGGTTGTAAGGCAGCGTCAAGATAGGGGTTCATATATTGTTGCGCGTTATCTGCTGTAAAAGTTTGGGGGTTAAACGCGCCCATTTCAGTGTCTGTTGGCATCGTTAATCCAGCAACACCTTCAAATGCTGCTGTTTGAGTATCACTTACCCCTGCGGTTAACGGCCCCGTATAGGCTTCATAACCAGCGTCAACTGCCGCTTTACCTTCAGCCAACATGTCGGTAGCGTAGTCACCAACCCAATCAGCTAATACTTCAGAACTTCCGGTGTCAATCGCATTGCCTTTGGCATCTAGTTCTACAGCCATAATTTAACTCCTTACCGGTAAGAATTTTTTAGGCTCTATTTGTTTAGCTTGTTCTGTAGTGCCTGTACGTTGTTTTCTAATACGACCCATCATATTTTCCAATATTTTTGCGCCTGCGTTAGAATTACCATTACCAAGGTGACTAACTACATCTGCAGGAATAACAAATTCACCATCGCTTAAACGTGCTTCTTGCATACCGTCTATAGAGGCGGGTATTTTATCAGCCATGCCATCCGTAGAACCGTTAAGATATCTACTAGGTTGTGGTTGCCTATTTCCTTGTGCTTCGGTTTTTAAACCCGCAAGACCGCCTGCGGCGTATCTATCATCGTTTTCTCGATTTTGCAGTTCGTTTTCAATATTTCCCGCAATAGAATCTTCCATAGCATTTCTCATTCCATCTACACCGGGTTGGTCTAAATGAGCGTATGCGGCCTCGTCTACAACAGATGATGTTGTTGTAATCGGATCAGGTGTTGCCACCGTAGGTGCCGGGTCTGGTAAATTGTTGGGCTGGGGAGTTATAGTATAATCGGCATCAGTAGAAGATAAATTAGAGTTATCAACAAGTTGAGTTATACCCCCTTGCGCGTTTATACCAAACTCACTTGTACCGCTTTGTGTTGCAGGTTCGTCTACTACAGGAATAGTAACTTGTTTAGCTACATTTGCCGCGTTTGCGGCTTTAAGACCCGCTGCTTCTTCTGCAAGTGACGGAAGTGTTGCGGCAGTTTCTGGAGCTGCTACATATCGAGATTTAGTAAAATAACGCTGCCCAGCACCTCCGGGTCTACGGCTTGGGTCATTAGTGCCTTCTACTCTTTGTCGTTGGCGTACTAGGTCATCAATGCCACCTTGATATCCTGTTTGAGGCCTTGTAGAATTACCTATGTCTGTTATACCCGTTAATGAGGCTAACATACCCGCGGTATTAGCTACTTTACCAAAATTCCATGAGCCATCGTCATTTTTGTAGTTATCTTGAAATTCATCCCAATAATCGCTCATTAATTCTCTCCAATTAACTTTAATAGTATATCATTTTCACTCATAACTTGTCCACCCGTAGAAAAAGTAGGTTTTTTGTTGCCACTAAACGCATATTTACTACGTTGTTCGGGGTTAGCTAGCATATCTTCAAAGTCGTAAATGTAATCTATTTTGGCTATTTCGCCTTCTGATGTAGACCCACGTCCCTTTTGAGATACCATATCAAATATTTCTTCTTCTTTTTCCACTTCTTTTTCTTGCTGTCTTTGCGTAATATTTGTGTCTATTAATGTATTTATTTGCGTATTTAAATCAGTATTTAAATCTGTTTGCGTATTTAAAGCCGCGTTTATGCCTGTTGCTGCCCCAAACACACTATTTGGATTAGTTGTATTTAGGGTATTATAGAATTCAGTTTGTGCGTCCGCATCAGAATCTATTACGCCTTGCATTGCAGTAATATCCGCTTGATCCACTAAAGAATCCCCAGTTACATCATATTTTGATGTTTGTATCTCACTAATCGCGGCATCCTGTGCAAGCAAATCACTTATAAAATTAATATCAGCGTCAGTAATAAACCGTTCAGGTTTACCTAATAATGCTGATACACTGTTTAGTTGCGCCGTTGTAAGGTTATCTTTTGCCCTTCCCGCAACTTCAGATTCAGAATATTGCCCAGTAAGTTTGTCAATATCACCTTGTTGTACATCAAAAAGTCCAAGGTCTTCATAAGCTTTTTTAGCTTCATTAGAATCAACTACAAAAGGGTCTATAAACTGCTTAAGCTCTCGTTTGGCAAGTTTTTCGTATTCTGTATTTAAACCCATATTAAAATTAGACGGTGACAGTAGCTCGTCTAACTCATCACCTTCAGGTGTATACCCTAATTCTTTTACATAAGCATCTTTTTCTTCTTGCGTAAGCTGGCGTGGGTCTACATACCCAAACAGTAGCTCATCTAACTCATCATCACGTATTGCCCCCGTATACTTGTCAATTTCTATTTGTTTGAGTTTTTCTAATCTCTCAACGTTCCGAACCCCGCCGCTGTTGGTAAACTGATCTCTTTCTTCGTCTGTGTACCCAAGGCGTTCAAAAGCAGCCATAAGTTCAGTTTCTGTAGTGCCTTGCGGATTATACTCGGCAGTAATTGCAGCTTCGGCTTCTTTTTGATTTATCTGTTGTACATACGCTAACGCTTGTTCATCGTCTAAAGTTATACCTTGTGCTTTTGCCGCAAGTTTAACTTCGTCTATATCAATATAATTTTCGTTTATATATTCTTTAATGGGGTCTATTTGGTTACTATCAGTAGGAGAACCTGAAGCAACAAAAGATTCAAACTCCTCCATAGACCCTACGTAATCAGGGTTAATTTCTTTAAATAAATATTGTACATCCGCGGTAGAAGTATATGAATCAGGGTCTATTTCGTTTAATATATTATTAGTTATTACAGAATCTGTTAAGCCTGCCGCAGCTAATTGCTCTCCAGCGGCGATAGCTCCCTCTGGGGTAGGAGGGGCATTTGCAACAATGTTATGTATTGTAGAGTTTGTTTTAGATAAAATACTCCCGACAGCCATAGCACCGCCGACAGTACCCGCTCCTGCTACAGCACCTATTGCCGCTCCCGCAGCTACATTACCCCAAATATCTCTATCAGGATCAAGGTCATGCAGTATAAGTTCGTCAACATAGGTAGACGCGCCTTCTTCTAAAGCTTCAGACCCAGCTTCACCTATTACTATAGACGCGTTATTACTTACACGTTGAGTAAACTCAGTCCAAGGTACATTTCCCTCGGCGCTTTTAGTTGTTCTACCAAGTATATATTTATCGTAGTCTAATCCACCAACACCAAAAGACCCCAACGTAAATACTGATGCGGCAGTACCAGACGCTATAGCTCTATCATAAGCTAAAAGTTCAGCTTCATCTTCGCTGTAACCCGCTGCAATAAGGTAATCATAAGATTCATCATACATACCCCCAGCAGAACCACCAAACGACTCTATAATATCAGTAGCTGCGCCTGCCCCTAGCGCAAGATCATCAGCCCATTTAGTTGCTACTTCTTGCCCTAACTGCTCAAGACTTTCTTTAGCGAGTCCCCGAGTAAAAAGGGATGTACCGCGAGTAACTAACGCAGGTAATAATTCTTGAGATAACTCTTCAAAAACAATAGCAGTTAAATACGAACCGTTAGTATCGGTAATTTCTGTGCCAAACGCTAATAAAGTAGCATAAGCCCCTTCCGCGTCTGCTACATTAGCAGATGATACTTTTACTTGATCTTTAAACGCTTGTGACGTTATGTCCCCACCAAAATTAGAAATAGCGTTTGCCATTTTAATAGCGGAACCAGAATTAGGGTCATACCCTAACATTAAACTTACAGCATCGTTGGTAAATTCAAGTATACCCCCAACGCCTTTAGTTGCAGACCCTACGGCGTCTAAATACCAATTCTTGCTGTCATCTTCTTGGTTGTGCGCTGATTCAGTCCAAACCTTAACGTTTCTTAAACCTTCGTAAACTGCATCCCCATAATTTTCTACTAGGGCATTTTTTACATCTGCTCCAACCTGTCCAACACCGTCATTAAAATCTATTAATCCTGCCGCTATAGTAGAAAATTGAGTAGGGTCAGCGTCTTTAATTTCTTTTAGCGTTAGTCCTGCATCGGCAAGTGAACTGTCTTCAAAATCTATAAGATCAGGATTACCTGCGTTTAACCATGTATCGTTATCAAGAGTTTTATACAGTACTCCTACCTGACCTGTAGCTTCTCCGTCTTTATAAATTCCTATACCAGTACCTTCATACTCCTCGCTTTGGCTTTGTAAAACACCACCAGTTAGCTGAGTGTATTCGTAACGGTACACCATTTGCCCGTATTTTTCGCTCCACTCAGGAGATTTATATACTGTTTCGCCCCATTTTTTAAGTCCGTTAGGGCTTAATTGAACACTTGCTTGATTACTTGCTATCGCCATTGCGGCTGTCTCTTGATCAAGAGACAAACTATCTATCACAAACTCTTGTGCTGCAGTCGGCGGTTTCATGGCGGAGTTTAAAATTGATAATTCGGCGTCAGTTAATTGTTCGCCTTCCATACCGTCAGTTATATAACTAGGGTCTAAGCGCCCCAAAAGGTCCATTATTTCTGGGGTAAGAGTGGTGTTAGCGGCAAACTCTACTATTACTTTACCATCTTCGTCTAATTCTTTATCTACACCCCCGCCAGTTGGAACAAGCTCAGGGTTGTTTTCAGCCCAAGTATTATATGCTGTGTGGTTCCATTTTTGTACAAACGCTTCTCCAGCGTCTTGCAACATTAGCTGAGCAACATCTACATATGAAGCATCGTTAAGTTCGGCTAAAGTTGAGTACTTTTCATCTATATTACTGATAACACGCTTAACTTCATTTTCTGAAATACTAGCAATAGTTAAACCCGGAAACTGACTACCTAATGTTTGATTTATTAACTGCGTGCGTCTACGATTAAATGCGTTTTCGTATTCAGTTTCGTTTGTAGGTAAATTTTCATCTTTACCAATAGTTAACCAATGAAAATAAGCGTCTTCACCTTCAGGAATACTGTTAAATTTTCTATAACTTTCCTCATCAAAATCAGGAACCATACCTAAGACAAAAGCCTTGTCTATAGCGCCAAACAGAGGAACAAACTCTTCGCTCATTAACGAAGTGCCTGATACTAGCTCGTCTTGTGCAGCGGAAAGGTCTACTTCATACGTCTGAATTAAATCATTTAGGCGATCATATTCAAGTTCAAGCGGTTCAAGTTGTGGCAGTATCTCGTCATATACTTTAGAAAAAGCGTTGTCCGCTTCTTTTTGAACCGCATTAGCGGCCATTGCAATTTCTTGATTTAAAAATGTGGAGTTTGCTTCAAAGTTAGCTTTGGCATCATCAAAATCTTCTTTAGCTGCCCTTCTTACTTCGTAAGCAGCATCATATTCAAATTTTAACGCGTTGTATTCTTCCGCAACGGCCATACGTTCTGCGCCCGTGGCGTCTATCTTATCAACTGCTTCCGTTAAATTTTGATACGCCCCTGATACCTTATTAATTCCAGTTCTAACCGTTTCTCCTGCAACTTTATTAAACTCATTTTGCCCATATTGAGTTACTGTTTGCATTACTGCGTCAGATATAGAACCGCCGGATGCAGCGGCGGCGGCAGAACGTTGAACGGCTAAAGTAATTGCCGCAATTTCAGCGGCTTCTAAGTCTACGTTATCTCCAATAAAGGCGCTTACTAAGTCTGTGGTTACATGTGCTCTTGCTATAGCCCCAGCGAGAACTCCTGCATCAATATCTTGTCCTGTAGCAACTGCCGCAAGAGAATCTTTTATAATATTTTGCGCTGTAGGAGGAAGCTTAGAGAAAGCGCCGCCTACTTGTTGAACAATAGTTTCCCCAGTAACTTCGTCTACTACTCCTTCAAGTTTGGCTCCAGTAAGTGTATCAATCTCACCCATTGCCGCGGACAATCCCGCACTTACACCTCCTGCAATAAAGGCCTTAAGGGGGTCTTCTCCGTAAGCTATTGCGCCTACAGATTCTCTAGTACCCCCTGAAATTGCCGCGGTTGTTATTGTTTCAGCTATTTGACTGCCCGTAGCCTCCCCTACAGCAGTCCCAACATAATCCCCAGCCATAGCGCCAGCTTCAGCCGATACGTAAGAAATTGCAGCGGCTTTAAAAGCGTCTCCAAGATCACCACCTTGATCTATTGCTTCTGCCCCTGAAATAAGGGGTATAGCCCATGGTGCGTATACAGCGGCGGCAACTTTAGCTACGTCCCATAAATCAACGTCTTGTATCGCGTCAAAAACCGGATCGACTATTTCATCCATGACCCAATCAGCCATGTCTCCAACAGCGCCCACTACATCTTGGACAAGATCAACAGCTTTGTTAAATACTTTTTTAACTATTTTTATTGGGTTAAAGCTCATTACATTACCTTAGATAAAGGAATTTCACCTAATTCAACAAAAGCTCTTGAATTTCCGTCAGATAATCTACCTACGGCTATCTTAGTATCTGCACGATCTCCATAACGTTTCCACGTTTTAAACGCGCTATCATATATCGCGCCATCGTATTCAGTAGTGTATTGGGTAATGCCCAACTCTTGCAGATGGGTAAAATATTTCAACCCCGCGGATATAAAATTTTGAGCTGTATCTACGGTAAGTCCTCTACCCCACATTTTATGTTTGCTTTTACCCGTACCTCTGTGACCAATAAAAACAGTATTACCTAACTCTAATAAATCTGTGTTTGGTTGATCTATTTCTACCGCCATGGCGGCTAATCCTTCTTGCGGAGTGTAGTCTCCCGACCCAAGATTACTTAACGCAGCTATAATTATTTCCGGGGGAGATAATTTTCTTTCGTTACTATCAATTACTTCCAAAAGCTACACCCCTGTCGAAAATATAGCTGCTGAATAGACGTTACCCATACCTGCAGCTAAACTTATAAACGCTCCTTTATTTGGAGCAGACGCATCATAGGACAAAAACACATCATCGTGTTCAGTTCTATTGAGGATTTTCGGAACAATACCTCGTTTTAAATCATTAAGCAACAGCCCCGTTTCTAATAACCCGCTAGCCCCCATAGTATGACCTATACGTTGTTTGTAAGATGTAGCCATAAACTCTCCTAAACTACGTTGTAGCGCCGTTTTTTCTGCCCTGTTGTTTACCTCTGTGCCTGTCCCATGACTTTTTACCACCTGTATATCTTCCTTACGTACCCCTGCCACATGTAAGGAGCCTTCAATAGCTTTAGAATAACCTTCGCCATCAGGTCGTTGTCCAAGGGGATTTGTGTTGTTTTCTGCAGACGTGTACGCCCCAAGAAACGCGGCCTCGGGATTGTCTAGTCCCCTGTGATCCTTTTCAAATATACACAAAGCTGCACCTTGCCCTAGAAAAAATCCTTGGTTGCTACTATCGAAAGCAGACGGGCGTGTGTGTTCTTCGTCTTTGTATTGTAAACTAGCCCCAGCCTCGCCAAAAAATTCTAATGTAAGGTTGTTAACTGAGTCTTCTCCAGTAAGCACAATAACGCGGTCAAAATCAAAATTATTCATTAGGTTTTGCACGTCCATCATAACTTTTAAACTTGAAGCGCAGGCGCTAGCGTCTGTAGATACATGATCGTGGACATGAAATATACTTGCAATACGACCTGCGTATATATTGGTAAGCACAATAAAGGGCAGTTTTACTTTGTAGTGCAGTTCAGTAGTATCATCTTTATCATATCGACCATTATTACCCATCCAGCCTTGATTACCTGCGGCAAATATAAATCCTGTTTTGCCTTTTACTGGATTATTTAACACATATTCTACTGCTTCGTTTGTAACTACAGTTTCTAATAATGTATGCGGGGGATATTTTAATCCCGATTTAGCGCGCCTAAAAGTACTAGGTATGATATGCGCATGTTGCGGAAACGGTACATCATTTACAAGTGTGGTTGCGGTTGTTGAGGTACTAAAAAGTTTAGATAAGTATATCATGTTACAGTCTCCATAGCCGCGGATACTGTGTCAAAATCTTTAGTTTTGTTGTCGTGCATAAAATCGCAAACCGCGCCTAAGCTTGTAGTAGGTACAGCAAAATCTTCTGTCTCTGGTATCCCATAGATTTCAAACAAAAGTACAAGGACAAGTGTAACGTCTAGACTGTCTAGCCCAATCTCTTCTTCACTAAGGCCTATATTTAAAGATGTTGGTTTTGTATAT
>TARA_R110002126_G_scaffold33382_42_pt1 | contig 15351 bp, 12 predicted proteins | sample TARA_R110002126 | Tara Oceans TARA_R110002126 (sample SAMEA4397536) | marine metagenome | biome: Polar Biome; feature: [DCM] deep chlorophyll maximum layer (ENVO:01000326); material: water (ENVO:00002006), including particulate matter (ENVO:01000060) such as... | depth 30 m
CAGGTCATTTATGACATCGATACAGCGCTGATACACTGGCAGTGACTTAGTCTGAATGCCTGGTAAGTTTACTACCCAATGTCGGTAATCTCCGGTATCCGGGCGTGCGATTTCGTCACGCTTAAATGCGCTGACAGCTAAGCCTTTATACAGGTCGGCTATTTCATTGTCCGGGCACAACCCGTCATAAACCCAAACGGGCTTGTCGTCGATTAGTGTTGTGTATTTTGCCTGGCTCATGTTAATTAAATTCGTCGGTTAATATTACGGACAAACTATCGCACAACATTGATTTTTTAAAGCACTTTTTACTCTGTTACACCCTAAAGCAGGCTGACGTCGGCGCTTTCCGTACCTCCCTGTTTTGCTTGATATCTCAAGACGGCAAAGCAAAACAATGCCAAAGAAATTGGCAAAGAGATAAATCCCCTAAATTTGCGATGAACAACGGAACTTTTTATTGACCGGCGCTGAATCGATATGCATATTAGAACTGATTATTGGCAGTAGAAACTGACAATAAAGTTTAGTCCGGGCTAACTTTCTGCAGTTACGCACCGGGACAAATAAAATAAGAGTCGCTTTTACAAAAAGCGATCCAGGGAGATCAAAATGTTCACAAATAGCAAACTAAGCAAAGCCGTGCGCCTGGCTTTTGCTTTCGGTGCTGCATCCAGCATGTTAGCCGCCGGAGCCGTTTCAGCCCAAACTGAAACCGAAGAAGAAGAAGCAAAATCAGAAAAGACTGAACGTATTCAGGTTGTTGGTTCACGTATTCGTACCGATGGTCTGGATAACGCTACGCCTATTACCATTATCAGTGCTGATATTGCGAAGGATCAGGGTTTAAGTACCCTGGGTGAGTTGTTACGTACCTCTACTGTTGCCGCGGGTTCCAGCCAGTTAATTTCTGCGCTGTCAGTGGGTTTTGTTACTGCCGGTGGTGCTGGTAACGAGTCAATCTCAATGCGTGGTCTGGGTGCTAACCGTACTCTGGTATTATTAAACGGCCGTCGTGCTGGCCCTGCCGGTACCCGTGGTCAGGTTGCTGCTTTTGACTTAAACTCTATTCCTTTATCAGCGGTAGACCGGGTTGAAGTATTAAAAGACGGTGCTTCGTCACTGTATGGTTCTGATGCGGTAGCCGGTGTTATTAACATCATCACCAAAAAAGGCGATGGTTCTAACGTTACGGTTAACCTGGATCAGCCATTTGACAGTGGTGGTGAAAACTACCGGATTAACGCTACTTACGGTAAAACCTTTGACCGTGGTTCATTCCGCATTGTAGGTGACTACAATTTACAAACTGAACTGGCACGTGGCGACCGTGATTACTTTGCCTGTAACCAGCGGTTGTTTTATAGCCAGACAACTGGCGAGCGTACTGACCCAATCGATCCGCGTACTGGCGATTACCAATGTAACGCATCACAATACGGTGTATGGATTTTTAACTACGCCCCTGGCGCATCAAACTTCCGTCCTGGTGTTAAAGCGCAGTACGATTACGATGGTTTCTTCCAGCAGTTTAACCGACCAACCTTTGATAGCCTGATTACTACACCAGGTGCTGATAATATCAGTGTACCCAATGGCTGGTATCCGGTATCTTACGATAAAGACTCTGATGGCTGGGCCGATGCTGACCACCCATTCCAGAACCGTCAATCAATGATCCCGGAAAGTAAAGTTGCCTCAGTATTTATGATGGGCGATTACGATTTAACCGACAGCATTTCAGCCTATTCTGAGCTGACCTTCAGCCAGCGTAAAACTGAAGTAAACAGCTTCCGTCAGTTCTGGACGGCGCAATTAGCGCCACAGGGTTATATTTTTGGTGGCACTGTTGATGGTTGGGATGGCTCAGTAGGCTTTATGCCAGTTGCGATGACCGACTATTCAGGAAGTAGTACAACTGTTAATTACAGCCGTTATGTATTAGGGCTGGAAGGCGCGTTGGGTGACTGGAACTGGGATATTTCTTACCAGAACAGCTATAACAAAGGTGAATATGATACTAAGGTTATTCTGTTTGATGCGATGTTAATGGCGCAAAATGCAGTTTACGGTGGTCCTTGTGCCGGTGCAACCTCACCCGTGTCAGGCAAAAGTTGTGTTGAAGTGGACTGGTTAAGCCCGGACAATATCAACGGTAACCAGTCACAGCAGGTAAAAGACTTCCTGTTTGACACTGACTATGGCCAAACCAGCTACCGTCAGCAAACTATTGATGCGTACATTACCGGTGATTTGTTTGAGTTACCTGCCGGTATGGTTGGTGTAGCAGTAGGTGGTTCATTCCAGCAAGATAAACTGAATGACGTCCCTGGCGAAGCAACCTTAGCTGGTAACTTGTGGGGTTCAACCGGTGCTGGTATTACCCGCGGTAAAGCCGATACTAAAGCATTTTATGGCGAGTTTTACATTCCATTATTACAAGACAAGTTCCTGGCTGAGCAGTTAGACCTTACTGCCTCAGGCCGCTGGACCGATGTATCTACCTATGGTGCCGATACCACTTATAAAGTGTCAGCAAACTGGGTAATTGGTAATGGTTTCCAGGTACGTGCTTCACGTGGTACCTCGTTCCGTGCTCCGGCACTGTTTGAACTGTTCCTGGATGGCCAGACCGGCTTCCTGAACCAAACCGGCAATGACCCGTGCTTAAACTGGGCTGGTCGTCTGGAAGAAGGCACTATTGACCCGCGCGTAGCGCAAAACTGTCAGGCAGATGGCGTACCTGCAGAATACGTGAACCCGGGCAGTTCGATGACCTCTATCACCGGTGGTGGTGCAGGCGTTCTGGAAGCTGAAACCTCAGTGTCAAAAGGCATTGGTATTGTCTGGAAGAGCCCGGAAGATACCGTTGGTTTCTCAGCAGATTACTATGATGTGGTAATCAGTGGTCAGGTTTCTAACCTGGGTGGCGGTACGGTACTTGGTTTATGTTACCGTTCAGAAAACTTCCCTAACGACCCATTGTGTAACCAGTTTACCCGTCGTGACGGTACAGCCGGTGACTACGGTATTGATACTGTACGCGGTGGTTATGTAAACGTAGCTCAGCAAAAAGTGCGCGGTACTGACTTTATGCTGACCTACCAGGATGACTTTGACTTTGGTTCACTGCGCCTGCGCTGGGATCACACGGTGCAGTTTGAACGCTCGTTCAAACAGTTCCCGGATAGCATTCCATCACAGTACGTAGGTGACGTAGGTGATCCGAAGCATGTTGGTACCATGAGCGCCACGTTAAATCGTGATGAGTGGACCTACACCTGGAGCTTGCGTTATGCATCAGCCACTGATGATTACCAGTACTTTGCAAATGGTAACCAAACCACTTACCGTGGTCAGCCGTCTACCTTCGTAGCCGAAACACCAACTTATATTCTGCACAATGCTTCTGTTCAGAAAGAGTTTTATGGTGTGGATGTAACTGCTGGTATAGCGAATATCTTTGACAAGAACCCACCACAAGGTTCACCAGCTGGTGTTCGTACGGCCGGTAACTCCATATTGTATTCTCAGTATGAGTTTGTAGGCCGTCGTGCGTTTGTTAACTTATCTTACGATTTCTAAGCTGATTGCTCGAAAACGTTAAAAAGCAAGCCCCGCATGTCGCGGGGCTTTTCTTTTGAGCATAATTACCATTGATGCTTTTCAAATGAAGCTAAATTCATTACCATTAGCGCCCTTAAAAATCTTCAACTGTAGCAAAGAGTAGGTAGCATGGCCGACGAAAATTTTAAAGATTCATTTAATTTTTGGCAGTTTCTGGCGTTTGTCGCCGTTTTTGTTGCTTTGCTGTGTCTGGTGCCCATTTTGCGCTGGGTACAGGTGCTTTTCTGATTTTAACCGATTAACCCGCTAGCCTGTCAGGCTAGAGCGACAAAGGTGCAGCTATGAATTTGCAACAACTTGCCACTGAGTTAAAACGTGTAATTAAAACCGTGCCTGACTACCCAAAACCCGGCATTACCTTTCGTGATGTCACCAGTCTGATGCAGGACGGGTCGGCTTTTAAGCAAGTAATTGATGCTTTTGCCGCCTATTATGCAGACAAAGGCATAGAAAAAATTATTGGCACTGAGTCACGTGGTTTTATTTTTGGTGCGCCGTTATCCTATGCGTTGGGGATTCCGTTTGTACCGGTGCGTAAGCCCGGTAAACTGCCAAGAGAACGCATTTCGCAAAAGTATGTGCTGGAGTATGGCGAAGACGCGCTAGAGTTGCATGCAGATGCAATAGAGGCAGGTGACAAGGTTTTACTGGTTGATGATTTACTGGCAACCGGTGGCACCATTGACGCTACTGTGCAGCTGGTGCGTCGTTTAGGTGGCACAGTGGAGCATGCCGCCTTTGTAGTTGCGTTGCCCGGACTGGGTGGTGTAAGCCGCTTAGAAGCGCTCGGTTTAAAAGTGTTAAGTCTGGTTGAGTATAGCGGCGAATAAGTTTAGGCTACTGCCAAAGTACTTTTCTTTGTCGCAGGCTGTCGCATGAGTTATCAGGTATTAGCACGTAAATGGCGGCCAAAACAGTTTGCTGAACTGGTTGGCCAAAGCCACGTAAAAACGGCGCTGAGTAATGCACTCACCAGTAGCCGTTTGCATCATGCCTATTTATTTACCGGCACCCGTGGCGTCGGCAAAACCACTATTGCCCGCATTTTTGCCAAAAGTTTAAACTGTGAAACGGGAGTTACGGCTACGCCCTGTGGCCAGTGCAGTGCTTGTCAGGAAATTGATGCCGGTAATTTTGTCGATTTACTGGAGATAGATGCAGCGTCACGCACCAAGGTAGAAGATACCCGCGATTTACTCGATAACGTACAATACGCCCCCAGCCGTGGCCGTTTTAAAGTGTATCTGATAGATGAAGTGCATATGCTGTCACGGCACAGCTTTAATGCGTTGCTGAAAACCCTGGAAGAGCCACCACCTCATGTTAAGTTTTTGCTGGCCACCACCGATCCGCAAAAACTGCCGGTTACCGTGTTATCCCGTTGTTTACAGTTTAGTTTAAAAGCGCTTAGCACTGAGCAAATAAGCGGTCATTTGGCTAAGGTATTAACTGCAGAGCAAATAGCCTATGAAACCGCAGCACTGGCGTTACTGGCCAAAGCTGCTGACGGTAGTGTGCGTGATGCCTTGAGCCTGACTGATCAGGCCATTGCACAGAGTAACAGCCAGCTACAGTTGGCCGTGGTGCGCGACATGTTAGGCTTTTTGGATCAGCAGTTTGCCAGCGGATTGCTAACAACGGTAGTTAATCATGACTTTGCTGCTATGCAAAATCAACTGCAGGCTCTGACTAGCCAGCATAGCGATTTTAGCCGGGTATTAGATGATATGCTGAGTTTGTTACATCAGGCGGCATTGACTCAGTTGCAACCGACAGCCGCGCAATTATCAGAGCAACCCGAGTTTGTTGAAGCACTGGCGGCTAATCAAAGCCCCGAAGCCTTGCAGCTATATTATCAGTTGCTCATCAGCGGTAAGCGGGAGCTACGTTATGCCCCTGATGAACGCACCGGCCTGGAAATGACCTTGCTGCGGGCATTAGCCTTTGTGCCCGTTAACGCCATCCCAGCTGAGTCGCCGACGGTCAGGCCTGGTCCAACCCTGTCTGCGCCGCTGCCTGCACAAGCAGTTGTTCAGGCGGGTGCCATGGCATCTGCTGCTTCTGTCGTTAACTCTTCACTGCCAGAAACCGGCAGTGAAGCGGCGCAAAGTGCTGTTGCACCCGCTAGTACTGATGTTAGCCCGCCTACTGCAACGGTGAGCGCTGAAGAGCCAAAACTGCAAAGTATTGACCCGGTTACTGCCAGCATTATGAAACGGCGTGGCCTGGCTGCTGAAGACGGGGCAACATCGCCAAAAAAGTCTGAGCACCGGCCGTTGCCGGTGCCCGAGCCGCCTTATGCTGATGACGTTGAGACTGAGCAACTAAGCCCGGAAGACCCGGCAAGTGTCGCTGTGTTAGATTCGCTATGGCAGCAAAGCCATCAAGAGCTTGAACCGGCCAACAGCTTTAATGGTGAAATTAACGAGCAAAACTTTTCTATCCGTTATGCGGCTGAGGTAGACAGCTGGGCAGCTTTAATTGAAAAAATGCCGGTGGGTGGGCTAATGCGGCTGTTTTTACTGAACAGTGAAATGCAAGTGCAGCAACAGCAACTTTGTTTGCAGGTTCAGCAAAGTCAGCAGCATCTCGATACGCCTGAGTTTCGACAGCAATTGCAACAGGTGTTGTCTGAGGCAATGGGCCAATCGCATGAGCTACAAATTAGTTACAGTAACCAGCTGAGTAAAAGTCCATTGGCTATTCAGCAACGTATCGAGCAAGAACGGTGTAGTTATGTCGGCCGCTTAATGCAGGATGATCCTAACATAAAGCAACTACAGCAACTGTTTGATGCCATTTTGCTGCCAGAGACGTTGCAGGTAAACTGAACACAATTGAAGTATGTGGCTTAGCTTGTAATTTATGACACAACTGATTATCTTGGCGCCAGCTATTTTAAAAGAGAGAAAGTATTATGTTTAAAGGCGGTATGGGCAACATTATGAAGCAGGCGCAAGCCATGCAGGAAAAAATGCAAAAGGTGCAAGCCGAAATTGCCAATATGGAAGTGACTGGCGAGTCGGGAGCCGGCCTGGTAAAGATTACCATGACAGGCGGCCACAATGTCCGGCGGGTAGAGATTGACGACAGCTTGCTGGCCGACGATAAAGAGATGCTGGAAGACTTAATTGCCGCGGCACTTAATGATGCAGTGCGCCGGGTTGAAGACAATAACAAAGAGCAAATGGCTAAGGTAACCGGCGGCATGCAATTACCACCGGGTATGAAGCTTCCGTTCTGATTAAGGCAATTTAGCAGTATGAGCAAACTGACACCTTTGGTTCAGCAATTGATTGAAGCCCTTAGGATATTACCTGGCGTGGGCCCGAAATCAGCTCAGCGGATGGCCTTTCAGTTGCTGGAGCGAAACCGTGAAGGCGGCGAGCGGCTTGGTGCAGCGTTGAGTAAAGCGATGAAACAGGTTGGTCATTGCCAGAATTGCCGTACTTTTTGTGAAACTGCAGTGTGTGCACTTTGCGCCGATCCAAACCGGCAACAAGCCGGCACCTTGTGTGTGGTAGGCTCGGCATCTGACCAGCTTGCTATAGAAAATACTAATCAGTTCCATGGTTTGTATTTTGTTTTAATGGGGTATATCTCACCGTTAGACGGTATTGGACCAGCGGAACTTGGCCTGGACCAGTTAGATAATCAACTGGCCAGCGGCAAAATAACCGAAGTTATTCTGGCGACCAATCCCACAGTTGAGGGGGATGCAACCGCATTTTTCCTGGCCGACCTGTGCCACAAACATCAAATTCCGGTAACCCGACTGGCGCAAGGCGTGCCGGTCGGGGGCGAGTTGGAATATATCGATGGCACCACGTTATCTCATGCTTTTAGTGGCCGAAAAAGCTTCTGAGCGTATATTTGACACTTGAATTTAAGTAGTAGCTGCCCAATATATCAGTCAACTGACAGGTGCAGCTGCGCCTGATTATTCTGGCTAAACTACGTTCGAGGACCCCATAATGAGTGATAATACTGCCACTAACCCTGGACAGAAGCAGACTCATGGCTTTCAGGCTGAAGTGAAACAACTGCTGAACCTGATGATCCATTCATTGTATTCCAATAAAGAAATTTTCCTGCGGGAACTGGTCTCTAATGCGTCGGATGCCGCAGATAAACTGCGGTTTCTTGCATTGTCAGATTCTGGCTTATATGGCGATGATGGTGAGTTAAAAGTTCGGATAAGTCTGGATGAGGCAAACCGGACCCTGACGGTAAGTGACAATGGTATTGGCATGACCGAGCAGGAAGTTATCTCTCATCTCGGGACTATTGCTAAATCAGGTACTAAAGAGTTTTTCTCGCAGTTGTCGGGTGATCAAACTAAAGATTCTAAGCTTATTGGTCAGTTCGGTGTGGGCTTCTACTCGGCCTTTATCGTTGCTGATAAAGTAACTGTGCGGACCCGCAAAGCCGGTACCGATACCGCCGTGGAGTGGGAATCAGCGGGTGAGGGTGAATACACCCTGGCACCTATTACCAAAGCCGGGCGTGGCACTGACATTATTTTGCATTTACGCGACGGTGAAGACGAGTTTTTAGGTCGTTGGAAAGTAGAGAGCATTATTACCAAGTATTCTGATCACATCAGTATTCCGGTAGAAATGTGGCAGGAAGGCACGCCTGAGCGGGAAGAAGAGGGTGAAAAAATTCCTGCAACAGAAGGAAGCTGGCAGCCGGTTAATAAGGCTACAGCACTTTGGACCCGGGATAAATCTGAGATAACAGAGCCGGAATATCAAGAGTTTTATAAGCATATCTCGCATGACTGGAGCGAGCCATTAAGCTGGAGCCATAATAAAGTTGAGGGCAGCAGCAACTATACCAGCCTGCTTTATGTGCCGAAAAAAGCTCCGTTCGATATGTGGAATCGCGAAGCTAAGCATGGTTTAAAATTATACGTTCAACGCGTGTTCATCATGGATGACGCTGAACAGTTTATGCCAAGTTACCTGCGCTTTATTAAAGGTGTGCTGGATTCCAGCGATTTACCATTAAACGTGTCGCGCGAAATTTTACAGGATACTAAGGTTACCCAAAGCCTGCGGAAAGGCTGCACCAGCCGTACCTTAAAAATGCTGGAAAAACTGGCAAAAGACGCAGAGCAATATCAGTTATTCTGGGATGAATTCGGTCAGGTGTTAAAAGAAGGGCCGGCAGAAGATGCGACCAACAAAGAGCAAATTGCCGGTTTATTGCGCTTTGCCTCTACCAATAACGATGATGCCAGCCAGAACGTATCACTGGCAGATTACGTCAGCCGAATGAAGGAAGAGCAGGAAGAAATCTATTATGTGGTTGCTGATAGTTTTCAGGCTGCGAAACACAGCCCACACCTCGAGGTCTTCCGCAAAAAAGGTATTGAAGTACTGCTGTTATCTGATCGGATAGATGAGTGGTTAATTCAGCATCTGCCGGAATTTAACGGTAAAAGCCTGCGCTCAGTTGCTAAAGGTGGGTTGGACTTATCAAAACTGGACGATGAGGAAACCAAAAAAGCCCAGCAGGAAACGGCTGAAGCTTTCGCCAGCGTGCTGGAGCGCTTTAAAACGGCGTTAGGTGACGAAGTTAAAGATGTTAAGGTTAGCCATCGTTTAACTGACAGCCCGGCGTGTGTCGTGACTGACGAGCATGATATGAGCACTCAGATGATGAAGCTAATGGAGTCGGTTGGTCAGAAAGTGCCGGATGTAAAACCGATATTCGAATTAAACCCAGAGCATCAGCTGGTGAAACACATTGCTGATGAAACGGATGATGCACGCTTTGGCGAATGGGCACAGGTACTATTTGAACAGGCTCTGCTGGCCGAGCGTGGCAGCCTTAAAAACCCGGCCAGCTACGTTAGCCGGCTAAACAGCTTGTTGTTGTCATTGGCAAAATAAACGCCAATCGCTGACTTAAAACCCGCCAGGCATGCAGATGCCGGCGGGTTTTTTATTTGGCAGAAAACCTGTGTTTTCTGTGGTTTTATCTGCTATTTGCGCTGGGAGGCTGTTGTTTTGATGGCTGTCGACTAAAGGCTAGTAAATACGCTACCTCAGGTAGCACCAGTGGACAAATTTCTTGTTTACCCAAGCACATTGTGTAAAGATTCGGGTTTATAAATATCTGAATAATCCGAGAACACGAGGGTGTTGCTATGCGTATCATTTTGTTGGGGGCCCCGGGTGCCGGGAAAGGAACCCAGGCACAGTTTTTAATGAGTAAATATGGGATCCCGCAAATTTCTACCGGTGATATGTTGCGGTCGGCGATCAAAGAGGGAACCGCACTTGGTTTAGCGGCTAAGCAGGTGATGGATGCGGGACAATTAGTGTCTGACGACATTATCATTGGCCTGGTTAAAGAACGCATTGCTAAAGATGATTGTAGCAAGGGTTTTTTACTGGATGGTTTTCCCCGTACTATTCCGCAAGCTGATGCAATGAAAGAAAATGGTGTCGTGGTTGACCATGTTATTGAATTTGATGTGCCTGATGATGTTATCGTCGAGCGGATGAGTGGCCGCAGAGTTCATCCGGCTTCTGGCCGGGTATATCACCTGACGTATAATCCACCAAAAGTAGCGGGTAAAGATGATGAAACCGGCGAAGAGCTGATTATTCGTGCGGATGATGTTGAAGCGACTGTGCGTAAGCGGCTGGCAATTTATCATGAACAAACTGAATTGCTGGTTGGATACTACCGGAAAGCGGCCGATGCAGGTGAAACACAGTATCACTATATTGACGGTACCAAAGCCGTAGAGGTTATTAGCGAGCAGCTGGTCAAGTTGCTGGACTAATCGACAAGATGTCACATCTGTAGCTTCGACGTACTAAAAAGCCCTCTGCAAGAGGGCTTTTTGTTTGCTGGTATTTAACCGCCGAACAGCGGTTGCGCCGGAGCGCTTTAGCCGTTAACGGCAGTTCTGACTTTGCTGCTGTTAACAGATGATGCATTGTCATCCGCTACCAGTTCGGGTTGGCGAACGTTGCCAATCGCAATTTTTCTCGGTTTTAACGCCTCAGGCACTTCCCGTACTAGCGCAATATGCAATAAGCCATTTTCCATTGTTGCCCCGGTGACTTTAACGTACTCCGACAACTGAAACTTGCGCTCAAAATTGCGCTCAGCAATACCCTGGTGGACAAAGTGCCGGCCATCATCTTTGCTGCTTTTCTGCCCCTGCACGACCAGGGTGTTATTTTCAGTTTCAATAGACAATTCCTGCTCGGTAAAGCCGGCCACTGCCATGGTGATGCAATACTGATCTTCGCCCGTTACTTCAATGTTGTAAGGGGGATAAGCGGGTTGTTTTTCATTACGGGCTGCAGCGTTCATCAGGTTTGCCAGATGGTCAAATCCAATGAAAGAGCGGTAAAACGGAGTAAAATCTAAATTATTCATAGCCAAATCCTCTGTAGATAGCAAAATGGTTAAGTACTACCCTTCTATTGAACGGGTAATTAGCGGGCCAGCTATTGCTGACGTGCTGTAGCAGGTGCCTTATCAGGCCACCTGCTACTTAAATATGGCTACTTAACAATTTTTCAAGAGAGAACATTCATATTTTCAAATAGCGGCTATGATTTTTTCAGTAATTTAGTTAACGCCGCTAATGCAGCGTCATAGTCAGGCTCCTGCGCCAATTCAGGTACCAGTTGTTGATAACGTACCGTACCGGTATGGTCAATCAGCAAAATTGCCCGGGTCAGCAACCCCATATCTTTAATTAACAGACCATAATTACTGCCAAAGTCCCGCCATACAGCATCAGACAACACGGCCATATCGGCAACCTGTTCTTGCTGGCAATAGCGTTTCTGGGCAAACGGCAGGTCAGTACTGATGGTCAGCAGTACCACACCGTCGGGTAAATTAGCCACCTCACTGTTAAAACGTTTGGTTTGCAGTGAACACACGCCGGTATCAATGCTCGGAACTACACTAATCAGGATGGTTTTGCCGGCAAAGTCGCGTAACTGCACGGTTTTAAAATTATTATCGACCACTTTAAAGGAGGGGGCCGGCTGACCGGTTTGTAGCGCCTCACCCAGCAATACAATTTGTTGGGTACCCGCTTTAACATCGCTTACTCTGCTGGCAAGGTCAGCGGTAGTGTCTACGGCCAAACTATTGAAACTAAGTGTTCCTAGCAACAGTGCCCAGCTTAGTGCTAGCGGCTTTTTGTACTGAGTTAACATAATTTATGTCCTAATTATCTGGAATATAATAATATTTAAACCAATTTTACGATTTTTTTGTTGCTTTTGCTGTTATCGGCAGCGGTTTTACGTCTATTATAAGGTGACGTAGCATTGTAGTGAGAGCCCAATGACCACCGCAGTATTGATATGTGATGACTCTAATCTGGCTCGTAAGCAACTTGCCAGAATACTACCACAGGAGTGGCAGAACAGCGTGCATTTTGCTGGCCATGGCGCAGATGCGTTAGCGACATTGGAGAAAGAGCATATAGACTGGCTGTTTCTCGATTTGAATATGCCGATAATGGACGGCTATCAGGTATTGGCTGAGCTCAAAAAGCGCCAGCTTAATGTCAAGGTAGTGGTGGTATCCGGTGACGTGCAGCCTGAAGCTTATCAGCGGGTTATGGCATTGGGCGCATTAGACTTTATTCGAAAACCGGTCGATACCGACAAGCTGCAAGCAATTATGCAAAGTGCCAGTTTGCGCACCCCGGTGGCAGTGCAAAATACTAAGCGCAGCACCGATACCGAGCTTAACGCTGAAATGCGCGATGTGTTTCAGGAAATTACCAATGTTGCGATGGGCCAGGCGGGTGATTTACTTGCCAGGTTACTGAACGTTTTTGTGAAACTGCCTATCCCTAATGTTAATGTGATTGAAGTCAGTGAATTGCACATGGCGTTAGCGTCTGTAGAGCAGCATTCTACAACTTCTGCTGTATGTCAGGGTTTTATTGGTGGTGGTGTCGCCGGTGAAGCACTGTTAATTCTGACTGACTCCAGCTTTAAAGATATTGCCAGCCTGCTAAAGTTTCAGGGTGAGCTAACGCCCACTACAGAGCTGGAATTGCTAATGGACATTGCCAATATTTTGATTGGCGCAGTGCTTAAAGGCATAGCAGAGCAACTTGATATGAGTTTTAGCCAGGGCCACCCGGTAGTACTTGGCCAGCACGCACCGGTAAGCGAGTTAATTAAAACTAACGCGCGACGCTGGCGCAAAACGCTGGCAATAGAACTCAGTTACGGTATTGAAAACTACAATATAAACTGTGATTTGCTGCTGCTGTTTACTGAAGACAGTGTCAAAACTATGAAGCACAAAGTTGCTTTTTTACTGGAAGAATAAGCATGAGTTTAGCCAATGCCGATTTTGATGTGTCTGAAGTTCATTGGTTAATGGACATGTTCCAGACTGTGGATGTTGGCCTGGTGGTATTGAACAGTGATTACCGCATTCAGGTTTGGAATGGCTTTATGGAAAGTCATAGCGGCCTTACCCCCCGTCAGGTCAGGGAGCGGTATCTGTTTGACCTGTTTCCTGAGATTGATGAAGAATGGTTAAGGCGTAAATGTGATCCGGTTATGTTATTGAAAAACCGCGCATTTACTATCTGGGAGCAGCGGCCTTATATCTTTAAATTTAAAAACTACCGGCCCATTACCGGAAGTGCCGAATATATGTACCAAAACAGTACAATATTTCCACTGACTAACACCCGCGGCCAGGTTACTCATCTTTGTATTATTATTTATGATGTTACAGATGCCGCAGTGAGCCGGACAGAGCTTGAATCTATGAATGGCCGCTTGCAGCAGCTGTCTAAAACAGATTTTCTGACCCAGCTAAGTACTCGGGGGCATTGGGAAGATGCGCTAATACAAGAGTTTAAACGGCTACAACGCTACAGTCAGCATCAAAGCACGTTGTTGATGTGTGATATCGATCATTTTAAACGGGTAAATGATACCTACGGCCACGCTGCCGGTGATGAGGTAATTCGCAAAGTATCGGATGTGATAAAGGCGACCGTTAGAGCGACTGACTTGGCCGGGCGTTATGGTGGTGAAGAATTTGCAATTATACTGGTCGATACATCACAGGCACAGGCTCAATGTCTGGCAGAGCGGATTCGGCAGCAAGTTGAGGGGCTAGCCATTCAATATAATACCAGTACACTTCAGGTCACAATTAGTCTTGGTCTGGCAGAGCGCAATATTGCTATGCAGGAGCATCGCCACTGGATTGAGGCCGCAGATAAAGCGTTGTATCAGTCCAAGGTTGATGGCCGTAACAAAGTGACGTCTTTTGTGCCTGATGCAGATTAACTACCGGCAATCTGCCGCGTTTTATACCGGCGGTGTGTCCGGGCAACGGCTCAGCAGGTTACAACTACCGTCCTGATTCAGCTGTTCTAGCACAACGTCAAAGCCCCACAACCGGTGTAAGTGCTTTAAAACCTCTGCAGCATTGGCGGCAAGGGGCACCCGGTGCTGCGGGATATAGCGCAGAGTCAGAGCTCTATCGGTGTTCACGTTGACATTGTACACCTGAATATTCGGTTCAATCTGACTTAAATTATACTGCCCCGACAGCATTTGCCGGATGCGCTGGTAGCCCTCTGCATTATGAATAGCACTGACTTCCAGACTGTTGGCTTCGTCATCATCAATAATCGCGAATAAATGAAAGTCGCGGATGACTTTAGGCGACAGATACTGGCTGATAAAACTCTCATCTTTAAAGTTTTGCATAGCAAAATGCAAGGTCTGTAGCCAGTCACTGCCCGCGATGTCCGGAAACCACTCTTTATCTTCAGCGGTTGGCTTCTCACAAATACGCCGGATATCGGTAAACATGGCAAAACCCAGGGCATAAGGGTTAATTCCTGAATAATACTTGCTGCTGTATTCTGGCTGGGCCACCACATTGGTGTGGCTGTGCAGTACTTCCAGCATAAATCGGTCACTGACTTTACCCTCATCATACAGGTGTTGCAAAATGGTGTAGTGCCAGAACGTGGCCCAACCTTCATTCATTACCTGAGTTTGCTTTTGGGGATAAAAGTACTGAGATACCTTGCGTACGATCCGCACAATTTCGCGCTGCCAGGGTTTTAACAGGGGGGCATTTTTCTCGATGAAATAGAGTAAGTTTTCCTGTGGCTCAGCCGGGAATCGTTTTGATCGTTGTTCCTCAGTCGGGGCTTTCAGGGGGATAGTTCGCCATAAATCGTTAACCTGACTTTGCAGGTAGGCCTCCCGTTCCTGCTGGCGTTTTTGTTCGGTTTCTAATGAGATTTTTTGCGGTCTTTTATAGCGATCAACACCATAATTCATCAGGGCGTGGCAGGAATCCAGCATGTCTTCTACGTCAGTAATGCCATATTTTTCCTCACACTTGCTAATATAGTTTTTGGCAAATACCAGGTAATCAATAATAGAGCCCGCATCGGTCCAGGTTTTAAATAAATAATTGTTTTTGAAAAATGAATTGTGGCCATAGCTGGCATGAGCCATCACAAGGGCTTGCATGGTTATGGTGTTTTCTTCCATCAAATAAGCAATGCAGGGGTTGGAATTGATCACAATTTCGTAAGCCAGCCCCATATAACCGCGTTTATAGTTTTGCTCGGTCTGAATAAACTTTTTACCATATGACCAGTGATGGTAACCCAGCGGCATACCCACACTGGAATAGGCATCCATCATTTGCTCGGCAGTGATCACTTCA
>TARA_R110002126_G_scaffold291609_1_pt1 | contig 15346 bp, 17 predicted proteins | sample TARA_R110002126 | Tara Oceans TARA_R110002126 (sample SAMEA4397536) | marine metagenome | biome: Polar Biome; feature: [DCM] deep chlorophyll maximum layer (ENVO:01000326); material: water (ENVO:00002006), including particulate matter (ENVO:01000060) such as... | depth 30 m
CTATTTACACCTTCACCAATGAATCGATCGACTTCAATTAGGTGATCGGCCTCGGTTGCTCTGTCTCCGCACCAATAGCAAGGCGGGTCATCGCTAAGAAGTATCGCTCGGTTCTTCTTGTATTCCGCTTGGTTACGGGGTCTTGGTCCGGGCTTATGGCTTGGCATTAGCTACCGCGCTTCGCTTGGTCTAGCGCGCCGCTATCGCGTCTTGCTCTCTGTCTGTTCGCTGTAGTTGGCATAATGTCTTAGCCTTTCGTCGGTCTTTGTTTACATATGTAGTTATATCTATTGCTAAGCCTAGTGCTGTAATGCTCCGCCCACCGTTAGCCCTAGCGGTTCCCTATTACTTTGTTATCTACTGATTATGTTTACAGTACGCCGGTTAGCTTTGCCCGATCATATTCGTCTAGCTATTCACGGGCGCCAACCTCTACCCGCGTTCCCGCGTATGTTCGCCCGCACCTTGCGATAGGTGTACGCCCTTGGTTCTTGCCTGTTGTAGTTAGCGTTAAGACGGTAAGAGTGTCTCTATAATCTTTGCCGCTTGGGTCTTGCTTAACATTTCGGTCACTACATCGTCACGGTTTAGCGTTCGGTGTATGTGTGCTAATAGATCGCCTTCACTAAATCCGCGCTCTTTGGCTAATGATCTTAGGTAGTTAAGCTGTTTAACCGTTGCATAGTTGCCACTAGTTGTAGCTTCTGTTGGTCGCTTAAAGTCTTTTATTTCGGCTTCCGGCATGTTTTGGCGTGCTTCTACTTCGTTACGGGAAGCTATTGCTTTATTTATGCCTATACCCATATAGCCCAAGGCGCGGCCTAAAGCGCTAGTGAATCCGACCATATGCTCGCTTGATTTTGTGTAAGGCGTTTTGCCGGGGTATGGTTCTGCCGCGCTACCTATCGAGGGTATGGGGTCGGTTTCGTCTCGCCATACTGTTACAGCGCATCGAATGAAGCATGAGCCGTCGGGCATGGTTACTACTTCGCTTTGGGTTTCTTGTATGCGAAGGTTAGGCCACTTTTCGAGTGCCATTACTAGGCGGGTAGATACATCTACATAGTTACTTAGATCAAAGCTCATCGGTCGGTTAGCCGTTCTTGTACCATTTCGTTAAATACTCTTGTACGCGTGTTGCATGGGTGGCATAAGCCGCGCTCACAATTAACGGTCCGGGTTTCGTATAGGTGGAAGATCGCTACTTTAAGCTCGTATGCGTAGGCGTACATGCTATTTAGTTCTTCTGTCGCTTCGAGGTCTCTATTTCGTTTCATCGTTTTACCGTCCATACTGTCGCGTCGTTGCCTGATTTTGTCGGCCTGTTAAAGCCGGCATCTTTTACAAAACCATCTTCTACTAGTCCGCCTCTAGTTGGTCGTACAGTGTTACCCGATATCTGTAACGCGGTTTCTATTTCTTCGTCGGTAGCGCCTTTAGCGCCTTGGCGTTCGAGATACTCGTAAATCTTGCGGCGCTTTGTACCGGATTTTGGTAAAGCTTTTAACGCGGCTTCTATACTGTTTATGTTGGCTTTGCGCGCTATTACTACTTTGTCTGTATCGATAGCTATTAACTCTTTATATAGCCCTAGGCCGTTAGACGGGTGGAAGAGTTGGTCGCTCATTATTTCCACCTCGATACGCGTACGCATGGCTTTAACGAAGTGTGTAGCCAAATAGTTTTACCCGGATTTACCGCGCTGTCGTATGCCTTCAATGGGCTGTCGCATTTGCTGCATCGGCGGTTAGCTATGTCGTAGTCGTATTTATCGACCATTTCTTTACAAGCTATGCAGCCTAAAGCGTCCCAAGATAGGTGATATACGCGGTTAGTGCCTTGGCAGTGAGGGCAAGCTAGGTCTAAGCCTGTTTTACTTGCTCGGGTGTACTTTGTTACTTTCATGTTTTGCCTTTCGTCGGTAGTAATACTGTAAATACTATTTAAGTGTTTGTCAAGTCTTTAGAGGTCCCTAATTACTGCGATCGCTGCACGAATAACCGAGGCGACCCATTGGCTATTTGCATCGTCTTTAATTATTGCGGTTTCGTGAATTTCCGCTAGCTCTTCGACAAGCTGCGAATGGTCCTTCTTTGGTGGTCTTGGCTTCAATATGTCATCGATTAGCGACTTGAAAGCTTGGGCCTGTTTGTCGGTGTAATCAGTGCTCATCGGACCCGCCAAGGCGACCAACCGGAATAAGACCAAATCGCGTACGCCGCTTGGGTGTTCTTCCAAGGGTCCCGAAGATCGTCGCACTTGCTAATAATCTTTGCATCTATTAACCAACCTTGCTTCGTGTATCGGTTCGGTTTACACCAAAAGGCGTTAATTTGGTAGAGCCCGTACGAATGTCCGGCGACTGTATCGTGACGGTTTAGCGCGGTTTCTCGACATCGGCTTTCGCGGTAGAGCACTTTTCGAGCTGTCTTTAGTTCGGCTAACGGAAACCCGGCAAGCTTCGATAAGGCTATAGCGGCGTCGCATGTAGTAACAGGCGGCCTAATAGTGGTCGTCGTTGTCGGTGGCTCTATTAAGTATGGTTCTACATTTAGCGTATTTGTAGGCGCTTCGGCCTTAGTTAATGTGAATACGCTTAAATTAAGAAGCACTAAGCCAAGAATAAATAGCGCTTTAAGTGATTTCATATAATTACCCTTTCGTCGGTAATTCGACGATAGCAAAGGGTCTACGGCTTAGGGCGGATATCCCCGAAAACCTTTAAATATGCGGCTTTTACGGCTATTGGGCTGTCGGCTTTCATTGGGTCTATCTCGATATGCCACCAATCGCCGGGCACTCCGTTTATCTCTCCGGGTTTACAAGCGCGCCACGCTTGACGATCACACTTCCATATTCTGCCGTTAGGGAAGTCCTGCGGGTCGCTGTGGTAGTCGATAATCATTTCAACGCCTAACTCGGCGGCGTTATCTGTAACGCGTGTAATGAACTCTAAAGAGGCTATACGGCCCTTTGGCATACCTTTAGTGTTTGAGGCGTCTTTATGATTAGGTAGGTGCCTATAGCTAGCGTCCCAAGCCCTACCGGTAGCGTGCACACTTAGCGAGGTCTTTCCTTTTTTCGGGCGTATCCCGTAAGACCCGTTATCCCATAGCGCCGGGCATTGGTACAGAGCTTGGTTAATCCATTCGCGCATACCGGCCCTAGGGCCTTTAGCTGCACCGTCTTTAGTGCCGGTGTATATCCGCTTAACTTGCGGCGGTAATGTCACGCCCAAAACCTTTATCGTTCTTATTTACCCATCGCATGATCGGCGGGATAAGTGCAGCTATAGCCCCTTTTGCGTAGTCTCGCGGGTCGGTAGTTCCCGTCGAGTAGACGGCTACAAGAGCGCCTACTAAAGATCGTGCATAGCTGGCGAGCATGGCTTGATTCTTGTCGTTCATTTATGACCTTCTATGTGTCCGTCTATTTTTTGTTCAATGCGGCCTAAAGTGTTGTGGACTTGACCGTGATCTTTTTTGTTATCGTTTCCAATTTTGCTAATGAGTGCCACTAATACAGCAAAACCACCACCTACGCAAGCGACCATAATCTGTGTATCCACGGCATTATTTAATCGTTGGGTAAATAGGTGCTAAAAATTCGCCGTATTCACCTAATGACGAGTCGTAGATATAACTGATTCCCGCATAGGTACCTCGGAAGTTTCCGTTATATGAGGTTTGTAACCATTCACCCGCGATACCTAACGAAGCTATAAACGCTTGTCCTATCGGTTCACTTTCCGGAAATGGCAAGTCGTCGCAATCTTGGTTAGAGACGACAATTACTTGCTCGACAATGTTGTTTTTTACTTGTGCAAAGTGTGCCATAAGTTAAACCTTCCACCTAATGTAAACAATTCCCGAACCGCCCGAACCGCCCGCACGATTGACATTTGCTGCAGGGCCACCGCAACCGCCACCACCGCCCGACGCTGTGTTAGCCGCCGCCGCAGCACCGGTGTTTACGCCTGAAGCGCCAGCGCCACCGATAGACGAACCGCCAGCGCCGCCAGTTGTTAAACCACCGCCACCACCGCCGCCGGCCTTGAACAGTGCACTACCAGAAATAAAAGCACTTACATCGTAACCCGCACCGCCAGCGCCGCCAGTGTTGGCAGTTGAGTTTGCGCCTACTGCAGTTGCACCGCCACCGCCGCCACCTGCCGAGTTACCTGTACCGTTACCGCCGGCATAACCACTTATCGCATTAGCCATAGAGTTAGCGCCGGTCAAAAACTGAAGCGAACCCGCACCGCCGCCCGAACCGCCCATACCGGGATTGATGTATTGCGCACCTAGAAAACCACTACCACCACCACCACCAGCGACGCTAAACGCTCTTGCCGTGTTATCAATGCTTGACGAACTGCCAGACACATTGGAAGCACCACCCGCGCCGATAGTTACGGTTTTATTCGCCGACAGATAAATAGTTTGCTCAACTACGCCACCTGCACCACCACCGCCGCCCGAAGTGTTATCCCCTGTTCCGCCGCCTGCACCACCGCTAAACATTAGAACATCGAATAAACCAGATTTAGTGACGGTCAATGTACCTGTGCTTGTAAAACTTGTGTAGGCGTACGATACGCCACCGAGGGTAATGCTTGTTACACCTGTCCCACCTGTTGCAGCGCCATAGTTAGCACCGCCACCGCTAAAAAAAATTGCAGCACTCGGGGAAGTGAAATACAGCGTCCCGCCCCCCCATTGTGCCAATGCTAGAGAGCCTGCGGTAGTTACGGTCGCGGTTCCGGCAGTAATTGTGCATGTACCGGCGCCGATGTTCTGAATGAAAAGAGTATCGCCGGCAGTGAATAGAGAGGTATTTACGGTGATCGTAGTCGCGCTAGCGTTACTCATTACTACGCGCGTACCTCGATCGGCTGCTACAAGAACATAGCTAGCGACCTTATTCGATACGGTTTGATTATACGCGTTCGCTTGAAGCGTCGTCATTTGTGCCGCCGTCAGTGTTTGACCTGCGGTGAAGCTTTGTAGTGCCATGTTTTTTATCCTATCCCAAGATCGAAGGACCGTCTAGGACCCCGTCTATATCGCTGTCTAATATGAACTCTGTAACGATCACGGTAGGCGCTGTAAAGAAGCGCACTCGGTCGCCTTGGCCTACTGTTATTTCGTGGTCTATGCCTTCGACGCTTAACTCTTGGGCAAGTGTTGTAGTACCTAAACCGCTAGGGAAGGTCTTACTAATTGTTATTGTGTCGCCAATTTCAACGGCGCTTAGTGTGTCGCGTTGGGCTTCCGTAAGCATGGCGTAGGCAACACTTACGCCGGTATAGCGGGCTTCCGGGTATGGCTCTAAAAGGTATTCGGCAAGGATTAGAGCTTCGGGGTCGTCTACTAAAAGGCTTCCGGTAATGTTCACGCCTTGGATAAAGTATTCGGCTTGGCTAGCTAAATCTTCGGCTATTTGCGGTGTGCTTGCGTGGTCGAGTGATTGGACCGATACATAGTTGGCGACCTGATCGGCCCCGAAACTAATCGAAAGATCATCGTAGGGAATGTTGGTTCCGTCGTCGTGGAAGTCGGCTACCGAACCGGAAAGAGTATTACCTACGCGCGGTTGGCTTGTAAAAACCCCATCGGCGCTAATAAAAATACGGCCCTGTTCGGCCTCTTGAATAAGGCGAATATAGGCGGCGGTATTTGTGCCTTCTTGTATATCGAAATCAGTGCCGCCCGATGGGTGTCCGCCTAGGGTTTGTGTACCGGTAGATATGTTTCGAGCTGCACCGCTTGGGTAGCTAACAGAAGGCGCGTTAAGAATTGTATTTATTCGTACGCTAGATAGTTCTTCGTCTACATCGATTACGGGTAGTTGGGTTTGTGAGATTAGGTAGAAGTCGTCGGCGCATTGGACGCTAACGGTGTCTAGTTCTCCGGGTCCGTTAAAGTTGTATTCGTAGTTTGTAACTCTTCCGGTGAAAAGGCGTACGCCTTCGCGCTCTAGATAGACCTTGCGTAGTGGCGCTAGTCCGGGCTGTTGGTTAGCGGGGTCATATGTTGGGCTATCGGTATCTAGCGGATTAAAAATTCCCGTCGTGTCGAGCATGGTAAAGCTCATAGAGCCGGCGCTAAATTGGTCGCCAATATCTTTACGACCTCGACTTACGCGTATTTGGTTTACGCTGTCTGCTACTTCTGCATAGCTAGTCGTTCCGTCAAGAACATAAGGGCCGTTTAATTTTCCTTTAGTGTCACTATCTAAGGTAAAACCGTCGAGCAAGAAGCCGGTATCTATGCCAAGTGAATACTCGCCGCTATCGACTACTAGCGAACCCATTAATAACCGCTAACAGAGATAGCCGCCGGACCGTTGGCGCGGTTAAAGCTGCGGATACTGTCCACTACAGCGCGACCAATGTCGGCGCTAGTTGAAAGACCGCCGTTTATATTTACTGTTATCCCGCCCATGTTGCCCATCTTGGAGAGAGGGATTACGGCTTCCGGTCCGCGCTCGCCGATTAAGGCAAGTTGTGGGCCCATCGTGATACCGCCGGCTGCCATTTTCGGTATACCACCGCCGGCAATAGTTGTAACGATACGGCTTACTTGCTCTGTTACTCGTACATCTATGTCTACTGTTCGCTTCATCTTGGCGGCGATTGCGTCCATCTTTGCCATAAGTCGAGGCGTCATCTTTTCGAGTGTTTCGGTTAAGCCGTCTACCATGTTTTGGGCTACATCGATTCCGCTTTGGTACCACTTAGCGGCAGCGTTTAGACCTACTTTTCCGGCGGCTTCATTAGCGCTATCTACTAGCGCGTTTGTCTCATCGATCGCGGCTTTGCCGCCTTTAATAAGCTCATCGGCAATAGCGTTTCCGGCTTCTGCTCCTGCATCTAGAACCATCTTTAACGATTCTTGGCTTAGCTCGCTGTCGAGTAGTTGTTGTATCTTTAGCGCGTAATCTCGTACGCCTGAAACTTTGCTCCTAAGACCGTCAAGAAATCCGGTCCCGGTTTCTTTGCCGGCTTCTAACGCGCTTTGGAAATCGAAGGCATCTTTAAGGCTGTCGCTAACCGATACGGCAAAGTCCATAAACGCGCCTTTAGCGTCCTCTAGTGCTTTAGTCGCGGTATCTAAAGCTTTGCCTAGTTGCTCTTTAAGGGTCTTGGCATACTCGATAGTAGTTTTGGTGCCCTTCTTTTGCTCTTCTTCTACCTTGGCTACTTCTTCTGTCGTTGCTGTTATCTTGCTTAGCAAGCCTTGGGTATTTAGTTCGTAAAGCTTGGTAGCCGAAGCCGCGTTATTTACTGCCGCTTCCGCTTGATATACGCCAAGCGCGAACCGGTCAAAAGCGCTTTCAATATCGGCTATATCAATTACATCGTCGAAGGATTTTTTAAGAAACCCGAAAGCTTTAATGGGGTCTATCGCTGCATAGGCAACAGCTAGCAAAGCGTTAGCTAACTTGTAGGCGACATTGGCGGCCTTAGCGCCGAAGATAGCTACAGCCTTAAACGCTCCGACTACGGCGGCGCCGAATGGTCCGGTAACGGCGATAATTGTTTGCATGCCGTAAAGCAATCCGCCTTCGCCAAAGGCGAAAGCTACGCGCTCGATAGAGGGCGTTACTTCATCGTTAAAGAACTTTACGGCTTTTAGAAAAACAGGCAACAGAGCGCGGCCTAGTTGTGTTTGCACATTTTCTAGGGTTGCTTTAAGTATCTTTGTTTGGTTGGCTAAGCCTTGGCTAGTTCTGTCGAAGTCGCCTTGCGCGTCGCTAGTTTGTTTAAGAATAAGAGAGTGTGTAGCGAGCACCTTTTGTTGGGCTGTTAGTGCAGCTTTGCCACTGTAGATACCCATTTCGAGGGCTTCGGCTTTTAGTGCAGCGTCGGAAAGTAATACACCGTAAGCGCGGATAGGTTCGCTTTCGCCGCGAAGAGCTGCACCTATTGCGGTTATTGCTTGGTCTACTGAAGTGTTACTAAAGGAAGCAAGGTCGGCGGCAAGGGTAGTTAGTTCAATCGAAAAATCGGTAAGATTTTTACCGGATAGCCCGGCAGCTTTACCAAATACGGCAAAGGTAGAAGCGGCGTTTAGTGCTGCGGTTTGTGCAAGTCCAAGCGATCGGCTCGCTTCCCTAGAAAAGTTTACGATAGCTTCCGAAGCGTCGCCGAATATGACTCGATTTTTAGACATCGATTCCTCGAAGTCGGAAGCTTTACCAACAGCCTTAAACGCTGCTACACCAAAAGCGGTAACGGCTGCGGTCACTCCGGCGATAGCAAGACCGACACCGGGAAACTCGCCTGCCATCATCTTTATACGCTTATTAGCTGCGGTTAAACCGCTATCGCTAAAGGTCGTAATAATTGGGATATTAATAGCCATTAGCGATACCTTCTTTTAAGACTTCGATTTAGTTTCTCTTCGATCTTGGCGATAGTAGCTTCTACTTGTCGTTGCATAGATTCTTTGTTATTCTCTACGGCTTTATCGATTACGCGCGGGGCCGGGCCTTCTTCTTTGTTTAGGTTCGCAATAAAAGTAGAGCTGTCGCCGCGTATGCCTGCATGGTCGAAGATCGCGCCGCCGGCGTTTGTCTGTTGGATTATCATTAGCTTGTAGGGAATAGAACCGAAGGGCACTTGCTCGGTATGTGTCTTAACTCCGTTTGTGTAGCGCGCAAAGTTTACATAGCGTTCTTTGGTAGCGCGTACGCCTACCTTTACCTTAAAGCCGTTTTCGGCTAGGTCGTTATACCACCAAATACGATCTCGGATTAAGGCGCCGCGCTTCATGCCGGATAACGGCGCGCCGTTGCCTTTGCTGTTGTCGAAAGTCTGTACCATCGATCGAGCTTCCGCTACGGTCTTTTGGCCTGCGGCGGTAATGTCTTTGGTGACTTGTCGGCGGTAACTTGGGTCGAGTTTGTTCAAGTCGGCTAGTGCCTCTTGAATACCATCGATTTGTAAGTTATCCCGCGAAGCCATTTATACCCTCTAGTTATGTCGTTCCTTAATTACTTTAACGACTGTCGAGAGGTCTAGCGTGTCAAAACTTTTATAGTAACACTCGGGAGCCCAACCGGTAACGACTAGAAGCTCGGCTAGCTGCCTTCTATATGTTCCGGTTGGATAAAATTTGGCGAGCCTGCCTCGCTAATTCCGTCTACTACTTCGGGTGTCGCTTTAAGTTTCTTACAGAAGTCATCAAAAGAAGCGGGTACTACTACCTTGCACTCTTTGGAAGCTTCCCAAGCAAGGTAAGCCAAGTCCTCGGCGCCAATTCCGTTAGCCATGTCCGAAGCTTTACGCTTAAACTTTCGCTCCCATTGGATAACAGTCCAAAGGGTCGTAGATACTTCGTAAGTGTTGTCCGGTAATACTACTTTTAGTGTTAGTTCCACTGTCTAGCCTTTCGTGTCGGGCCGATTAAAGCCATGTTTATGCGCCGGTGTTGGCGGTATACGCTCCACCTTGGAAAGTAACGGAGACCGTTTGTAGCTCTCCCAAAGCGAAGTTCTGCGGTAGTGAAGCGAGCATAGCCCCGGTTAGTACTAGCTCGGGATTAGTTGAGGATACGGCACCGGAACCCGCTTTAACTTTTACCGTTGTAGCAACACCGACCAAGCCATTTAATGTAGCCCATACATCGCCGGCGTCATAATCCAAAAACATTTCGAGGGTCAATTCGTTAGTCTGCAAGCCCCCGGTATAGAGCCTTGCAACATTTCCGAAAACCGTTTTTTCAAGAGCATCGACGCTTTGTGAAAAAGTGGCGCTCGTGCACTGATCGGTCAGATCGACACTGTTTACGGTTACTACTGGACTTGACAAAAAAACGGTAGTCATTTTCTATTTCTCCTGCTCGGTTTCTTCTTCTGTTTTAACATACTTTTTTACTTTAGGTGCGGATAGTTTGATAAACCCGCCGGCTATAAGAGCATCGATATTAACTCCGGTAGCGGCTGCGGCTTCGGCGTCGTATTCTTCGCCCACGGTTCCGACCCTAGCTTTTAAGATTTCGTACTTGCTCATAGGTCTAGGCTACCGCTTTCGTCTCTATCGTTAGGTCATATGCCGCTAGTTCGGAGCCGCCGATAATCGCGGTAGTTGGTCGGCCTGCGGTGCAACCGATATTTGCAGCAAGTACAAGGCTTGCCAAGTGGGTTAGGTTTCTTTGGGCGTCGAGGTTTCCCGGTCCCAAGGTTAGAAGCTTTACCGGAAATGTGAGCTGTATTACGCCGTTACTGTATGTCGTCCACGATGGGGCGTCTACGAAGGCACAAGGCGGGGTAATCGAGCGAGGGTCGTTAGTTGATACAAGGCCCGTTATCGCGGTTAGCTTTGTCATTAGCGCATCGAGTGCACTATTTAGGCCGTCGGTGTAGACCGGTACGGTCACGCTACGCGCGGCCTGTCTATGCCGAGTAGCTGTTTAACCATCGCATTTAGTCCGGAGCTGCTTCCCGATACCATTCCGTCGAAGCTAGCGAAGTCCGTTACGGCTCCCCTTTGGCGGTAGAGAAAAGAAGCATAGGAAGTTACGCCAAGCTTTACCGCGTCGTTAGGAACGACGGTAGGGCTATCGACATATCCGGCTTCTGATCTTCGGCGATAGCAAAACGAATTCGAGGCGTTCGCTACAACAGTAAAGAAGGCTTCGTCGATCGCCGACGCTGCACCAATACCGATGAAGTCTTGTACATCTCCGCCGGTAATCCAAGTACAAGTAATGTTAAAAGTTAGCGACCCTACGGAAGCTACGCGCTCGACATTAGAACCGGTGACGGCGTATAGAACTTGGTTAGCGATCGGTGCTAATGGGTCTACTACTATTTCGCCTTCGAGATTGACGCCCATAAACAGATATTCGGGCATCGCATAAACGATAAAAGAGTTACCGTTAAACGGTGCTCCAACATTTGTAACGGTGAAGGTATCGCCAATGCTTAACCCTGTTGGGAATTCCAACAGAGTTAAGCAAGCGTAGTTATCTAGAAGCTGCTTTTGTGTAACCGTAGCTACGGCCATTTCGGGGCCTGCTTTCGGTTATTAGAATGTAGCTTTAATGAACTTGGTGTTATCGATCATTAGCGTCGAGAAATATCCACGCCATGCAATAGTACGAGAAATCGTAGAAGGACTATCGATTGAAATCGCGCCCTTCATTTGCTCGAAGATCTCGAAGCCTGAAGCATCGCCGACAATTACGGTATCGGTAGCAAAGTTACGATCTACTACGACGCGCAATCCGAAAGCGATACCGGAATCGACGCCCGGTTCTAGTGAACCGAAAGCGTTCATAGGTCCGAGGTTCGGGAACAAAGGTCGTCCGCTTGTATCCACGAGGCCCATGAGATATTTCCACATATTAGGACTTACGAAAATATGGGTAGGAAGGTTTCCATTTGAGCTAGTGAGAATTTCGCTCGCTGCGTTGCTTACGAACTCTGCCCATTGTGCCGGGTCGGTTGCATCGTTACCGAAAGCTTCGGTAATTGTTGCTCCGGCTACGAGTGCATCGGCTGCGACATTGTCGGTAACATTCGCATAAATTCGGCTCATGTCGTCGAGCAAGAGGCCGATAATTTCCGGCGTACTCCAGTCCTGAATTTGTTCGGAGAGCTGTACATATCCACCGTAAGTATTTTTTGTTACTTGCAGGTCGTCAATTTGGAACTCGCCGGCTTGTAGCGCGGTGTTCTGTGTGCTCTGAATTGCCATTGAGGTATGGGTAGTTACCTTTGGACGGATAAAGATTTTACCGCCGGCAGGCATCGCCTTCGGGCCGATCGCATCGATCACCGGGCGACGCTGCAAAAAATTATTGTAGACAGGTTGTACCAACGGCAAAGGCAATACACCGTCGTTCGAGTCGGTGGTCACATTCGGCGCCGCGAATTCGAGTTGGCGTTTTACTGCCTCGAACTTTTCGCCACCAACAAAAGAAGCCGCGATATATTCGGCGGCTGTTGGCAATTTTGTTTCGCGTCGTGGTTGCGCGTAATTAGGCGTAACTACTGATGCTTCGATTACTTCCGGTGCTGTTGCTTCTGACATTTCTTCTGTCTCCTGTTTTAAGGTTTCGTTATTAGTATTGTCTAAATCTTCGGGCTTGTGGTGGATATCTGTTTCTTCTTCCGGGGCCGCGGCGACGCTTGAAACTTTAGCCGACTTAAAAGCCCCGTAGGGGAGAAGGCTTAGCTCTTGCCAGTCGCTAGCGGTGATTACCATTACATCGCCGTCCCAATGGTAGGCCGTGGGTTCGACGCCAACGGAAACGGAATCAAGCACCCCATCTTGGGCCAAGGTAAGGGCTTCGGAAGCTTGGACGGTGTCGGAAAGTTTTGCCTCGAAAAGTACGGCATTACCGACTACTTCTCTAGCGATCACCAAGCCGACCGGCATAGAAGAATCGTGGTACATGTAAAGCTTCGGCTTCTTGCCTTCGACCGGCAAGCTGCCCGGCTCGAACCTGACTTGGGTTCCATCGGAAACCGTAGCGATTTCGCCATAAGTTAGCGCGGTGCCGGAGATCGTGCGGCGAGATACTTCACCTTTGCCGGCGTCTACTGTCAAATCTTGCGGGGTTAATCTAAGCATTTGGGGTTACTCCTTGCGGCGTTATTTGTTTATTTGGAATTAGATCGGCTCCGGCTTCATTAAGAATTATCCGGGCTTCTTCCGATGTTATTACTTTGTCTACACCTAAATAAATCTTTTGCACGATCTCGGCGAGATTACGCGCGTCGCTGCTATCTTCGCTGTCGCCTTCGTCGTGGGTCATGTTGTAATCCTTTAGGTATTCTTCCGTATCGAACCGTACATAGGTTCCCTGCGGCAGAACATTATTTCCGCTAAGAGTTTCGGCGATGCAATCCATGTAAAGCTTGGCGGCGAACAAATAAAGATCTTGCCTTGCCTGCGTGCTCGATTGATAATTCATCGAGCCCGTGTTCACGCCGACAAGGTATGGCGGGATATTTGCGAGCCTTGCAATTTCGAGCGCTTGATATTCGGAAGCTTCTACTAGTAGTTGCTTACTTGGGTCGGTGTTGCTTTCGGTGTATGTTACGAATTCGTTTAGAACAGCTACGGAATTCGTGAGCCTCGCGTTCTCGAAGGACTGCCCGAGACTTTGTAGCTCTTCCTCGCTCATGGGCTCGCCGCCAACCTGACGAAGCCAACCCGTCGGCGAGGCTACGCTCGCATTTCGTAGCCGGGCCTGCTCTAGACGAAGTGAAGTTAAAACAGCGTTAGGGCTAGTTGTTAAAAGTCCTTGTATCGGTCCGATGAATTGCACAACATCGCGCGCGTCGATTGGCAGTCCGTTAAATTCAATCTGTTTAGATGGTGCAAAATATACCGGGCCCTGTTGGTCCAAAGTTGAAACCATCGCGGAAGGTAAACGCGTGAAATTTTTTGGAAAGCCGTCGCTATATCTTTCCGTGATAAATAAAAATCCTCGCTGCGTGAAAAAAATATCGTCAAATAACCAAGACATCAAAGTAGAGTTCGGGAGACCCGGGTCTAATCTGTTTAACCAAGATCGCGGCTGTTCGCGTACCTCGTAGGTTTCGCGTTCTTCCGGGTCCCAAGTTTCCTTATACATGATTAACGGCGTACAGCCGATAATCCCGGCGATGAGATCGCGCGCGCGAGAAACAGTCGGTACCGCCATATAGCGCTGTCGTTGCGGTCCTTGGAAGAAAGTTACATAGCTATCTACTTGTGTACGGCCTGAATTTCCGGAAGCCGCGGCAGCTTTTACTACCGGTTCGGTTTGCTGTCGGTTAAATAATCCCATTTGTTTAGTTTGCCATACCTTCGCGTTTGATAGTGGCACCGACCGCGTATTCCAATCCCGACGAAAGGCTAGGCAGTCGGTGCCAAAAATAGGTTAGCGTACGATGTTTACTATTCGAGGTTTAGCGCTATATTTCGGTTGAGCCGCGCTAGCCGCCGCCCATATCATGCAGCGACAAGCTTCGATCGGTCCGGGGCTCCGTGAAGTGCTAATCGATATTGTGCCGTTCTGTTTAACCATTACCGATCGGTCTACATGCTGCGTTAGTAGCTCTTGGTCGTTATGTTGGATACGGCCTTCTAAGATCGCGGCTCGTACGGTAGCGGTCCATTTGTGAAGCTCTCGATAGCCAACGACGGCGCCGCGTCTTTCCATAAGGCCCGCCGGGGCTGCAATCTCCAAAGAAGGTACTAGCAAGACTTTTAACGCGCTATCGGCTTTTACTTCGCGGTCAATCTCTGACCATACTTCCGCCATAGTGTCTACGACAAAACTTAGTACTACATGGGTTTTACCGTTCGGGTGCTGTACAGCTCGAACACCTACAAAGCGGCTTTCGTCGGTAGCTACCTCGACAGCTAGAAACCCGCCCGACGGTGCTTCTTCATCGGTAGCCAAGTTGGCAAAGACTCCGGGCTCTAGCCAAGCGTTACCGGCTGCCGTAGGGATATTAACCGAAGCTCGAAGAAACGCCCCACGGTTAGGGCCTGCGGCTTCGCTCTCTAAAACTTTCAACGGCAAGAAGTGACCTAGTGACGGGTTTGAGTACGCCCAAGCTTCCGGCGTCATATAGTCCACCGAAGGCGGCGGGCTAAATTCGGCAAAGTAAAGGCCATTAGTTTTACCGGTCTCGATAGCTCGTAGCCCTTGCTCTTTCCAACGGATTAGCGCTTTACTCTCTTGGGTGCCGGCTGTCGAAACCATAAGGCAAAGCGGGTTCTTCCGGGCACGCTGCGAAGGTAGTAAACCCTGATCTAGTGCATCTTCTGAAACGCTCCACAATTCGTCCACGAAAATAAGATCGACCGAGTATCCGTGGCCTGCACCTTGGGTAGCTGCTCGAACATGCCAAGTAGACCCGTCTTGCATTTCGACCTTCTGACGACCATAAGCCCAAGACACATTCGCGCCGAACTTCACTTCCAAGATCGGAGCAAGATAATTAAACAAAGCGGTAGATAAATCAAGCTTATGGCTAACCGACATAACAGTAACCGGGTATCCACGGGCCGCGCCTTGGGTCGCTAGGTAATGCCCAATAACGGCAGAAGCGAGAGTCGTCTTTCCATTCTGTCTAGCAACAGTCACTAAAGCTATTCGATGTAACCAATCACCGGAAGCGTCGTAGCTAGTAAATCCTTCAATTACATGGCGTTGCCAAGGCAAGAGATCGACGCCAAGAACATTAGTAGCGAAGTCCGCTATCTCATTACCTAGATTACCGACACTACTCTCCGTGGTCGTTTCTAGTCTCGGTCGATCGTGACCAATCCGAACCGGTTCGGGTGAATCAGAGGAAACCCTTGTATTTATTGAATTAGATAGAATAAAGGGAG
>TARA_R110002126_G_scaffold63966_3_pt1 | contig 15330 bp, 11 predicted proteins | sample TARA_R110002126 | Tara Oceans TARA_R110002126 (sample SAMEA4397536) | marine metagenome | biome: Polar Biome; feature: [DCM] deep chlorophyll maximum layer (ENVO:01000326); material: water (ENVO:00002006), including particulate matter (ENVO:01000060) such as... | depth 30 m
TTGAAGAATGCTCAAGTCATATTGAAAGGTTTCATTTATATCCCGACGCCTAAAGAATACATTCTTATATTGCTTGCTATCATTTAAGAAAATGGGTGTGTTATGATATCGTGAAAATGACATTATTTATTCTTTCCTAGTGGTTTCGGCTGGGGCCAGTTTGTCCGGCGCGGTGCTTGTCGTTCCTGGGCGTTTGAGCCACAGGGGCTTCTTCCTTGTTCATTTTCAATATCGCGGCTCCTTCACCCTCTATTTGTGAGCTTAGGTCTACGATCGTGGCTGGCAGTCCTGGGTCTCTGTCCTTTAGCTTGGTATACTTAGACTTTATCATATTAGCATCTTGTGCTACTTTCCCTACGACACCACCGACAGGCGAAGCATAAGGAAAATTCTGAAAATTTACATCCCTATCCAAATGTTGGTACTGTCCTAAGTTATTCTTAACATGTTTAAACCCTAGCTCGTGCTCGTGAAGAACTGTAAGCTCAAAATTAAGCCTAAAAGTTTTGGGATAATACTCCTGAAGGATATCTTGAGGGGAGGCAGTAGCCCCCTTCGCCGTATCCAACTGACGCCGCCTATCGTCGGTAAAGGACCTGTTCCGTAATGTCCTCCCGACTGTTCGACCAGGTGTCGCTCCGCCCTTACGAGTGAACATCCCATACTCTAACGCCGGATCAAAGGTAATACCACTAAGATATCCTAAAAGTCCCCTTCCATCCACGGCATTTTGTATAAGGTTTCCAAAGCTTACTCTCACCAAAGGTGATTGATTAATCGCAGTGGCTCCTCCTACGGCGCTATTATTACCTTCCCCCTTTTGTTTGTCATACAAAGGGTACAGGAAGGAAATCAACTTATTAACTTTTTCTACATTCCGCATAGAATCCTCAAATGACTCTGCCGGCATATGCCACGCCAAAGAGAGGGCGCGGCGTGTTGAGCGGAAAGTCGGGATGTTGTCCATCCGTCCAAACACTGACTGCTCGTCCCAGTCACAAGTGTAAGCATCACTCATCAAGTCCAAGAAGGCAGGAAAAGCAATTTGAAAACCAGTGGGCACATGACTGATTGTCAAGTCCATGCCCTGCTTTGTAAATAGATTGCTAGCTCCAGGTAAAGTGCTCAAGAGAGACTCCTTCTTAAAAATGACATTATAAAATTCCTCGGTTAGATAACATTAGTCCATCGGAATACGGCCGCCGGTAGTGATGGGTGCCTGGTGACTTGGGCGTCCACCATGATCGATAGGAGGGGATGCCACACGTACATCTGCGGGATTTACGGCACTATTAACCAAAACAACTGCTGGTACACCCGGATCTTTTGACGACCCTGGTGTGGTAGGTTGACGCCGTAGTGCGCCGCCGAGCGAGTTGGCTTGTCGGTTAATACCTTCCCCGCTAGCGTTGGTCATAATCGGATAATTAGAAAAGTTTAGGGCTGGGTCGTTAAAAGTATAAGAGGCACGGGTGCGGCCGCCAGTGGCAGGCTCCTCAGCAGATACAGAAAACCCTAAAGAGTGCTCGTGCAAAACCTTAAATTCGAGGTTCAAGCGTACAGTCTTAGGGTAGTATTGGTTATTCTGAGGATTTCCTCCGGCGGCAGCGATTTGGAGGCGGCGAGCAGCAGTTTGCCCAGCCCGAGTCGAATTTCGGGAGTTTCCAAGTGAAGCGCCTTTCGCCGTGGGCTTGCTATGAAACATCCCTTCCTCAACTACGGGGTCGAAAGTAATCCCGTTTACATATCCCAGAAGCCCTCTTCCTGTTTTGACATCCCGCACTAAGTTGCCGAAAGAGAGGCGCAGAATGGGGTCCATATTTAAAACTGGATCTTGTCCTCTTTTCTGTACATCGTATAAGGGATAAAGAAAGTTTATTAGGGCATTAATTTTAGTTAAATTCTGTTGGGCGTGTTCAAAAGACTCTGCCGGTAGATTCCAAGCAATAGAAATATTTCTTTTAGTTCCGGCAAAGGTTGCGGCTGAGTCCATGCGCCCATAAGCTGGCTGCTCGGACCATTCTGAGGTGTAGGCATCACTAAAACTATCAAGGAATGCCGGCATCGTTACCGTATAGCCTGTGGGGATATGCTGTATCTTGAGAATATGCTTTTGGCGGTCCTCAAGATTAAGCGATCCCTCCACGCGAGTTTGGGCTTTGCCACCGCCTACCTCGCCAATAACATTTGCAAAATTCATGGGGGGGAAAAACATCGTCTACCTCCTATGCATAGCCCAGCGCCGCAGGACTAGACTGGATAGTTTTAGTCCTTGTGGTGCTAGCATCCTGTGCGCCTTGGCGGGAACTAATTTCTTGGATAAGTCTCTTGTCTAGATAAAGGTTAGTATTACTGGTTACTTGTACAGGTTGTTGTCCCCCGTTCTGTCCCCCGCCAAGAGCCCCTCTATTGCCAGCTTTGCGGGGGTCCAGTGCGATTAAGTCGTCGTAACTACTGATAGCATAAGGTGCCTGACCTTCCCGTTGGACCATGTCGCCGAACTCTTTTGGCTTCTTTTCCGGGTCGGGACCGCCGGTTACACCCTTGAGCACCGTAGAGCCCACCAGGCTTCCTATCATTCCACCGATTATAGTGCCGGGCCCGGGGAGGATCATCGAGCCGAGCGCTGCGCCAGCGGCCATCCCGCCGATAGATCCGATAGTTCCCATCAGAGCATATATAGGGTCTCCCGTGGCCCAATAATCAAAAAGACCTGTGACGACTGATAGTATGCCGCCGAGACCTTTCAGGAGAGGTGCGAACTTTGAGACCCAGGTGGTCATCTTGGCTGCACCGCTGGCGGTTGATGCCAATGCTTTTGCTATTTTATAGAAAACAAGAGCAAGTACTTCACCAACACCGATTACACTGCCCAGCTTTTCCGCCAGCCAGCCAAGTCCTGTTGTAAAGCCGGTGAGAATAGGTTCTACTTTGACGAACATCTGCTCAAAGGCTTGTTTGAGTTTATCGGCGGCTGATGTAAATTTAGCTAAACGCTCTTGTTGCTCAAGCTGGTCTCGTTGAGAGGCACGCAACTCCATTGGATCTCCGAATAAACGAGCGGCCATATTAACATCGGTTTTCAAAATTTCAGCAACCATCTGCTTCTGGCGTTTGCCCATCGAATCAAAGGTCTGTCCCCGAAGATTAAATTCGGCTCTTAATATTTTCAGGCGTTCCTCAGAGGATGTCCCCATGATCTCTACTGAGTTAAGTTGCATGCCTAGTTGGGAGTTAAGTTTGCCCGCTACATCAGCGGCACCCTCGAAGGTATCAAACAGTTCCGTAACATTAAAAGCATCTTGTACCGTGATCCCTAAACGGCGGGCATCTTTTGCGAGTTCGGCAAAGACTTCTTTACCTGCTCCGCCGAAACGAGAAAGGGCTGGTGCGAGATTATTAAAGTCTGTCACCAACTGGCTTACTGGTTGTCCTGTAGCCATTGCTAGGTTTTCAAACTCAGCGACTGCTCCTTGGGCAGCAATTCTAGTTAACCCTAATCCGTTTTCTAATAGGTCCATGGACTGAGCAGCAGCAGCACCATCAACGCCAAGCCGGTAAAGACGTCCGACCGTTTCGCCCAGTGATCGCTGAGTATCCTCATTGAGCATGTTGAAGTCTTTATACCCAAGACTCAGGGCACTGACAATCTTGCCGCCTTCAGCGAATGATAAGTTTAAACCATTGGATGAATCTGCTAGGGCGACCATATTGTCGTGCATTGCGCTTGCATAACCTGTAGATGTGGCGAGGCCTACGCTCACACTGTCTAGAGCATGAGCCTGGTCAATAAACAGAGTGACTATACCACTGAGAGATGTATCAAGTTTACTAAAGTCCCCAACCAGCGAGTTGATTACGGACCCAAGTCCTTTCATCCTGGCAGATATTTCTTCAAGTTTTTTGCCGGTCTCGGTTAGAGCTTCGGTAATATTCTCAGTGTCATCCTTCAGTTTATTAAGAGAATCTGATAGCCGATTATACTCATCCCTTGAGGCTACTGTGTTACCAGTGCCGGCTTTCATCGCCAAAGCTAGCTTCTGCATCTCCGCTTCGATATATCGTTGTTCCCTAGACTGTTCTTTGAGTGCGGCGTTTAGGTCCTTCTGTGCCTTAAGAAGCTCAACTTTGCTCATTTTCTCCTGGCGGAGAAGTTCTATTAAGCGCTGTTGATTTTCGGGAGTATTATCGGAGGTCACTGTCTATCCCTCAGTTACGGATAGGCCAGTTAATTTTGGCTTCTCTTTCAAAACGCTTTATAGCTACATCAAGACGAGACTTTTGCTTATAGGTCATGGGGTCATCTAATCCGTACTTCTTAATGAAGTCCATATACCTTTTTTCATTGACAAGGGTGTCAACGAATCTTTCAATTTCTATTTTGTTCCCTCGAACTCGGACAGGTATTCGTCGTCCCTTGAACATCTTAGACAAGAGGTACTCGATCCACGCCGCGAAGACATGGAGAATGTTCTCATTAAGCTGCTCTCTGAATTCAGAAAGATTTAATACTTTGTTGTCAAACTCATTGTCCATAAGCGTACCTAGTTCTCCGTTTTATATGTAGTTCGGCAACTAGATTAATCTTAAGTGAATCGTTGTCCTCGGGGCGGAGTTTTTGTCCGGGAGGCTTTCTGGGACTGTTCATTTTCTTTTTCTCTTTCCTCAATCAGCCGTTGCAGGAACCAAAGGCGCACACTGACCGGAAGATTGTAGGACTCAAAGAAGCTCCAGCCTCCGTGGTACTTTAGGAGGAATAATTGCTCATATACATGCTCGATGGCTTCATCGGTCAGGCCAAAAAAAGTCCGCCGTGAGCGGAACCTCCATATCCGTTTCATATGAGCAGTTGGGGCACGAGTACTCTTGATTTAAATTTACATTCGGAACGACCTTCGTATAAAGCTTTCTAAGTATACGAGCATCACGAGCCGGCAGGCTCTGAATGAAGGATTCAATGACGATTGGTGATCCTTCGCCGTTGACTCCCACGATATAGCTGCGCAGAGCATCTGTAAGTCCACCAGTTTCTTCTTTCTTCTGGCGGGAGCGGCGCTCTTGGGCTTTATACATACGCACTTCATCATCACCAGTCAGGAGGGCGCATTCGACAGTTGCCTTGGTCATCGGGAGGGTTATCATAAAGGTGCCTACTTCTGTGAAGCTAATACCTTCTTGTTCCATATCCTCCTCAAAATTATTGACAGGAGGATTGGTGATATCAAAAGTAAACTCATCAGGAGTCTGGCAAGCTGGGCAATTAACACGGGTTGTGTAGTCAGCACCATATCCTGTGCGGCGGGCTGCTATAATAAGAGCATTCTTGTCACCGAGCAGTAAAGAGCCGACACGGATGCTTCCCTCTACTAAAATGTTTTGTAACATTCTGTCAAGTGCGATGCCTTCCTTGAGCAGCGAGCGTGAAGTGAGGATATCCTCCTCCTTCGCAGTCATGTACCGAATCTCGACCGTGGTCTTGTGGTGCAGAGGGTGGTCAGTCGGATAAAACCGTCCCGCACTGGGCAGAGTCACGAACTCCGTAGGGACTGACCAATTGAATACAGGGCTGCCTCCGCCTGTAGACGGACCAACACCCGGTGTACTAGTTACAACCGGGGCTGGTGTTTCATCTTGTGTGAAGGTGGTGTCGGTAAAACCCGACCGATCATTGTTACGACTCATAGAAATAACCTTTCTTTTTTATTCTACCGAATAAATTCTTATCTGTTAACGTCCTGCCGCAGTTGGGCGGCTGCCGTGTGCCTTGGTCTGTGTAAGATTCGCCCAGTCATAAGTAATCTCAACAGTGACTTCGTTCATTTCGTCTGAAGAATAGTCGAGAGTACCACCAAAATCAACGCTGGTGATGAAAGGATTCATTAGCGCCCAGCGCTCGATGATATTGCCATTTTCATCAATCTGGTCGATGAATACAGTGCCTATCTCATTTGCAAAATCTTTCTTGCTCAGGCTGAGCTTAGAGCGAGTAGCTGTAGTAGGATACTTATAACCCGAAGCGCCCAATATGTCAAGGAAAGCCCAAGAAAGATCTGGCTCAACAGGATCGACAAGGGTTACCGTAATAGGATCCCAAGTAACACGACCGGGGTATTTGAAAGTATGGTCAATATACTGATGCTCGATTGTGCTGATATTGGCCTTGGGTTTTGACGCAGTCTTGACGGTCCAGACCGGGATAGCCCCTTCGCCCAGAGTCTTACTTGAAAACTTTAACTCAAACCGAAACTGGCGTTTGGGCTCAGTTCTTACATCATTCCAGAATAGACTTGTCATTCTCTGTTTTTACTCCTCGTTAGTAAATAGGTGTTCGTCGAATTAATCTTCGAACGCTGCTCCGTTATTTGTGACCACGAAGTCAATAGCGAAGTATTCAACTGCGCGAGTGGGCTTCACAAGTAACTTAGCGTAAATAATATTACGGTCAACAAGGTCTGGAGTTGTAGTGCTGGAATCTAGTACTAGACGGAAGTCATCAATACCAAACTCAGCTTTCACGCTCTCTAATAGAGGACCTGCTTGACCAAGGAACCTATCCCAGGTATCTTGGTTATTGGGTCCAAACAAAAGTCGAGAAGCAATAAACGAGATTTCGCGTTTAAGATAAATCATTAAGCGGCGAACATTAATCCGATCCAAAGCAGAGGCAGTTTGCTGTAGGGTCTTTTGACCGAACACTACGATACCTTCTGCGGGGAATTTAGCGATTGGGTTAATGTTGTCTTCGTATAGAGTATCCCGATCATCTGAAGTTAGACGGCGAGAAACATCCAGTACCGGTAAACCGGCAGCGCCTTCGCTTAAGCCGCCGCGAGTAAAGCCAGCGGGGGCGAACCAAGGAGCCTGAAGGCGATCTGTCGTAGACAGGACACCCAGTGCGGCTATTGAAGGCGGAACCCATACATTAAGATTTGAGTTTGTATCGAGGATACGAACCCAGGGGTAGTAGGTAGCGCCGTAGCTGTTGTTAATGCTGCGGGCTGCTAGCGTGCTGGCAGCCGTAGCTGGGATATTTGCCGCGTTGCGAGATTCAGCGTTTCCAGTCGTCTCGGAAGCAGGGGTATATCCATATTGAATATCGATAAGAGCTAGTGCATCAGCGCGTTCCTGAGTGACATCTAGTAAATCGTCAGTTACTGTAGAGCGCCAAACGCCAGGGATAGTAACTGCATTCATCTGCACATAATCAGGATCCGAAGAGAGATTTACAGCTTTCTTCAAGGAGAAGAGAGCATATGAATCCACTTCTTGTGTGGCTGTCATGCGAGCATTGTTGAAGGGCTCTGGTTCTGTAATGTTATAACCATCGGTGCCACCGTGTAAGAATGTAGTAAAGCGGTCAATACCTGCATTCAAGGTAGTAGTGTAAGACCCACTAGCACTTAAGCTTTGTCCGGATCGACGATAGGTTTCAGAATAACGATAACCAGATGCGTCAGTTATGCCGGAGGTATAACCAACATCATCTAGGGAGAACACCCAGGAGGTCGCTATAGTTGAAGTTGCAATGTTTGCGGTCGTTTGACCCTGCACATCGTAAGTCAGAGCGGCAGGATCCGCAGATTCACCGGCACTCTGGACATCAAATGACCGAGGGCGTAGCATATCGTGGACCTGCGAGGCAAAGAAAGTATCCGTAGTTGATCTTCCAGACCAAGCGCCCCAGTAAGTATTTCTTATAGTTCTAGGGGTGCCCCAAGTATTCAATTGACGGAGTGGTATTGAAGGGTTAACCAACACTAGGTTAAATCCGTCTACTCCATTGGTAAAGGCAGCAGGGGCAGTCAAGCCGGTGATACCGCTAGTGATGGTAGTGTTGCCAGCGATGCCAACCACATCTTGCGTGAGCACCAAAGGAGCATTACCCGCTGGTATAGCAGCAGTAATCGTTGCGCCGGCGGTGCCGGCATTAATAGAAGCTACTATCTGTAGCAGAGCTTCTTCATTACCGTCGTCTCCGCCGGTGGCGATGGCGTTGGCGATGCCGATATTATTTCCCGTTGTGATATCGTCACCAGTTTTTATTGTATATATAAATGACGCGCCCGCAGTATTAGTGACTTCAATGGTCTGAAGGTTCACCATGGTTCCAACTGCCGAAGCCGACAACTGGGCAGTTGCGGCAACTCCCTTGGGACATTCTAAAATATTGCTACTGCCGTCTGCGTGCCCGGAGTCACCGAAAATGGTACCATTATTGCCAGCAAACATGGTCCGGACATCGCCTAGGGCTGCCGCAGCAGGAGTTACTAGGTTAGAAGACCAGCCATCAGAGCCACTGGCATAACCCACATCACGGTACTTGGGAGGACCCCAAACTCCGAAGGGGAGCCAACGAGTTTCGCCGGCACCAGCGCTGACAGTCTCATCCATTACAACACGGATATAATTAGACTGGTTATCGAATTCACCATACTCTACATTTCGCTTGTTAGTCTGATCGTATACCTCATATTTGTCGCCGATCTTAGCAGCGATATAATCAGGAGAGGCTGGATTTAAACTTAGGTTGTCCCAGCGCTCGATGATCGAAGGACGATTATCAGTATCGCTGATGCTACGAACCAAGATCGAGAAAGACCCGTAAGACTGATAGTCTCCCGTAGCTGCCGATATATTGGAAATAGAGATTTTCACTTCCCGTTGCACCGAGGCTCCAGCAGTCAAAGCTTCCAGGCGGAACAGAGGCTGTTGGTTACGGGCAAAGTACGAAGCGTAGTTGTTAGTTAGATCTTGCGAAACAAACCAGCCAGTACTACCACGAATAGCAGCACCCTCAAAATCGTTTTGCTGTTTTGAATAGCCGGCCAAACTTTCAACCATTGGTAACATAGCTGCATAAATGACGCCAGATGAAATGGCTGAACTTAGCACACCGGTGGAAGCGGTTCCCGAAGCCTCTAGGGCATACTCGAAACTTTCTCCAAGCCAGTAGTTACCACCCTGCCAGTAGGTGCGAGAGGCGGCCTCTGTTACCGAGCTATTGGTGATAGTGGGGTTTGTGTTAAGAGCCTTACGAATAAAGTTATCTTTACTGGGGTCCAAACTAACCGTTACGGCTTTGGCAGTCCCACCAGTAGATCCAGTAAGTATAAGCTCGATACTATCACGGTTCGGAACTTCATATATTGTGCTACCCGAGAAGCCAGCAACATCAGTTCTTGGGTTGCTTCCAGACAACAAAATACGCCCGGAGGGCATATAAAATTGAGCAGCAACAGAACCTGTCATGGGTCCACTGCCAAAAGAAGCAGAAGGCCATACGCATAATGCGAAAACACCGCCGCCGGCTTCGGTAGCAGCAGCAGTACCAGCTTTCCAGCCAGCCTTGCCTGATGCAGAAGCGTTGCTGGATTCATCACCCAGCACCCGCATAAATGTAAGGGGCGAGTTATTTCTCAGCCAAGCTTGAGCAGCATACGCTGCGTAAGTAGGCGCTGAAAGACTTCCCTGACGCCATACATCGGTAGCTTCGCCGCCAGGGACTGGATTGCCAAATGTTTGAACAAAGTCAGAAAAAGATTCAACTATAACAGGTTTGTTTGCGGGTCCTTTCCTCGACCTTCCTATCACAAGCGGACCAACCTCGGTTGGGAGTTGTGGGAGTTGGGAGTTATCGATTTCATCAATAAAAACACCAGGGGAAATAAACTTAAACTTTCTTGTGGGATTGTCAGCCATCGAAAATTCTTCTCCTCTTTAAATCAGACTTATGCTTAATGCCAGCATTACTAGAACACTCTAAATGCTACTAATAAATAGTAGCTTATCCTTCCAAACTCCCATTATCATTAGCCTCGATATTTATCCTTCCTTCCCACATTAAATTGTGGTTTATCTCCTACTATTACTTTTTCCCTGCCGATGGTGACTCCGACGGCGGATTCTCGGCTAACTACGGAAGGAGTAGACTGGTTAGAACCTGCGCCAACAAGGTGCCCTAGGACCTTCACGGTGAGAGTTGACTTGAAGGAGCGCTCCTCAGTCTCAAGCCCGGCATTATTACTTTCGTTAGATACCGATGCGTCTATAAAAGCTTCATAAGTGTGACCCTCATGCTCAATATTAAACACAGCGGGGGTAGAGAAGTTGGACAAGAGCGGTGCAGTCATTTCATTCATCTGCTGAAGATAATTAGATATCAATTTAATCTCGTAGGAGACCTCCACGAAGGTGGGAGTAGGTATGAATAGAGTTTCGTATACGACCTTCTGGTTATCAAAAGGAAAAGTATTATAAGTGGTATTTGTCTTGTCGCCAAAACGATTAATTGCAGTGTTGTGAGCAAAATTTCGGGTCTTGTCTTGCTTTACTTGGCGGGCAATTGGAATAGCTCCGCCTCGTTTATAAAAGTCAAAGTAAGGGGGAAGATAAACTCCGTATCGGCCCTTGTTCGATGGGTTCTTTACTACCTCACGCCGCAGCATAGAAATAAGAGGATATTCCAGCATTCTTCCATCGGGGCGAAGGTTTGGATTGTTCTTAATCTGGAATGCACGCTCAGGAAGAGCGAAGATCACAGGTACTTTCCTAAACCCAGTGTTTGTTTCACAAGAAATGTTCAATTTTTCGTCTAAATATTTGTATAAAGCAAAATCAATGTCCTCTAGTCCCGAAGGGTTAAGTCCATAAGCCGCTTTTAGGTCCTGATTTAATATTGTTCGTGTAGGCATTAGCTGATCTTCCTATTGGTTCCGCCCAGGGGCTTGCCAGGGTTAAAGACTCCGGCTCGGGACTGTTTACATACCAGAGTTACCTCTAGGCTAGTCTGATCAGCAAACTCATGGTCCTGTCCAAATAAGTAACGAGGCTCAAAGAGGTCTACAATCTCAAAAAACATCTGGTCGTATTGAACGAAGTCGCCAAGGCGAGCAAAGAGGTTCTGATCCTGTACTAATCTTCTTTTGTGCATGTGAACACTAATGTTGTAGATGCTATCGAATCCATACTCCTGTTGAGTGCGAGTTGAATCCACATATTCTATAAGGGAGTATACTCGGACTGGAGGTAGAAAGTTTTTGTTTATTGCTTCCCCGTAAAGAGGATGATAATCTGTGGTAGTGCGATCAATAGGGAAATAAAGGATCTGCTGTCCAATGACCTTCTCAATAACCTCGTCATTGATTTGCTTGACAAAGTCACGCTCGGCTTTCCCAACAAAAAGCGGTGGGGGCGGTTGGTTTGGCTGGGACCATCTGTTGATTCTGGGATCGTTTGCCATCTTTTATCCTACATAAATGCCAGTAGGAATTTTTGTGACTACTTCGGCGATGCTATTCTGGAGTTGTGCATCCTTTTCAGCTAGAGCGGCGTATACCATCTCATCTAGTACTGCTTTAAGTTCGTCCCTTAGAGAAGATTGTTCTTCTTTGGACTCCGATACTAATGCTGGACCGTTAAGCGTAACATCATTGCCCGGAATGGGTATGGATGAAAGCTTAGATCGAACTTGTCCGAGGGTCTCTTTAGCCAAGGATAAAGAAAAACGGCGGATCCATTGTTTGCCGATGCTGTTGATGTTTTTATACGGCACATTGGGAAAGGGTAGGGTATTCAAGTTATTGACCCCGTCGGCTCCATACTTCCTGTCATCTTCCTCTGTAAATGCATCACGAGCAGGTTTAAAGTCGATCCACATCTTATTAGGGTATTGCCCATCGGGACAAGGAAAGATTCTCATATTATTATTATTAATTCGGAAAGAATAGTGTGAAGCCCTAACATTCATGTCCTCTTCGAATGCATATGCCTGAAGTATATTTTGCCATGCTGGCACAAGCTGAAAGTTGCTATCATCAGCATACATTCCGTAAGTAGACATATTCCCTACGGCTCCGATTGCATTGCCGCCAAAGAAGTTCCACATTGCGATAGGACTCTTGTAATATACTCGCTGAACTACAATCGCTCGCTTGCCTACTTGATTAAAGAAGTCAGAGCCGCTGTCCAAGGATGCAGTGTAGATAAGATCCTGGAGGTCATAGTCTTGTTGTTTATCAACCAAGTTAAAGGACGCAGAGAAAATGGTCTCATTAGCACCGATACCGGCATGCGAACTCATTCCACGACCTACCGTGGTAATATAGCTTAGTCGGAATGCGGGGAACTTAAGATTAGGTTTACTGTCTATTCCACCTGATCCAGAATAATCTGTAAGTTCGCCGTCTTCATTGAAAGATCCTGTTGTGTTCCCAAGAAGCTCAGACAAGACATTTTTAGCTTGATGGGTATTTATCAGGTAAGAATATTCTAGACAAGCCTCTTCGTATGCGTTATATACATTCGTAGGGGTTATCTCTAGGTCTAAGACATTCCCACCAAGCTTGTTATAAGTATAGGCAACTTGATCGACAGCACCGCTCACAAAACTATCTGTATTATAAATTCCGTAAGCTAGTCCAGTTAAAACATCGGAGTAAGTGCCTGTAGCGGGAAGAACAACGGCGCTGACTGTACTTAAGGGTTGAAGATTAGTGGGCATTGAATTTCCTCGTGGTTTAACTAAGTAGTTTTTTGTTTCAGTAAAAAGTGGAAAAGGTAAAAAAGAACCCCGCCACTAGGACGAGGTTCTTTAGTTATTATTCATTGAACAATAACAACTACCTTTCACCTAAGTGAAGTTAGTCTTACTCAGTCGGCTGCACCAGATCCATCACGATGACAAGTCCGTACATGTCAGGACGAACCATCTTCTTGGCATAGCGAGTCATCACACCCTTGCGAGGCACGAAATCATCGGGTCCAAAGATAGTGGGCGTGACCTGTAGTGGTACATACGGAGCATATACATAGCCGCTTTCAAGAAAGCTGCTACCCTTACGACCAACCAACAACAAGTTGCGGGCGAAGTAAGGATCGACAAGAATGTCCATCTTCCGGCTGATAGAACCAACCTTCTGAGCGCCCCAACTACCATTCTCGTCATCGACGGCTGCCGCAGCGCGGAAACCAGCAGTGAATTCAAGAACATTAGCAACTTCTGGAGAGCAAACTAGGAAGTTTGCGCCGCCACGGAGCGTCTTGCGATGGATACGAGCGCTAACTTCGTTAACGGTCTCAAGAAGAGTCTCGTACCATTCAGAAACATTACCGGTGAATGAGGGATACAAGGAGTTAGCATAAGCTGACCCAGTATCACGATCCACAAACTTACCGGGGCTGCGGCTCCAGTAGAGCGTACCAGCATTGGCACCAGCAACTAGATCGGCAAGAATCTCTTGATCAATTTCAAGAGCAATTTGCTCAGAAAGAATACTTGTCAACTCAACTTCGGCGTCGAGGTTGTGATAAGCGTTCAAATCTTGAGCAAGCTCGGGGCTCCACTGAGCTTTGAGCTTTTTGGTTACTGCCGTAACAGCAACACTGTCTACCTTGATATCAATCGAAGGAATAGACACGGTGTTCTCTAGTCCCCATGGGGTTGTACCCCGGATAGAACCAAGTCCACCGCCCTGCTGGAAAGCGTCCACGATTGGGAAGTAAACTGTGGCGTCCCTATTGCCGCCGATAGCACTACTTGTAAGGGCAGCAGCAAGGGCCGCGGCGTTCAGCGAGCCATCAGTAGAAACACCAACGACATAAATACCAGCAGTGCCAGACATCTGGCTCAAGTGACGAACCTGGAAATCTGTGCCCGGAGTGGTGAGTCCACCGCGACCATTTGACCCAGAAATTACAATGGCAGGAAGATCCTTGGCATTGAAGTTAACCAGGTCAGCTATCTGAAGGACAGCGCCAGCATAAGTACTAGTACCCGAAACGAAGATAGGATCGTTACGGAGAGCCCGAAGAGCACGGTCATTGTTGCGTGATGCAGAATCACCGTACACGCCAGAGAACTTACCAGACCAGTTGATGGCGTCCGAAGCCGCAAGAGAACTTGTTGGACTAGAGAAGCCATTGTTCAAGCCATAAAAGCTCTGATCAAGACTTGCACCAGCAAGGTTGACACCATCGATGATGCCAGAACCTGTAACACCACCGCCGTACAAAGAAGTACCAGCGCCTTGGGCCAATCGAGATTGGTTGTTAGGCGAAGTGCCGAGCATAGCGCTATCTCCACTAAACAAGAAGTCTAGGAAGAAGATGAGCCCACTTGGGAGACTCATTGGTTGCACAGACACGAGGTCCTGTGCGATTAAGTTGCCGAATACACGGCGAACGATTGGAAATGCAACTCCGGCGAAGCCATCTACGTCACCAGCAGACATTGTGCTGGTTTCTCTAAGAAGTTGGGCAGCCTGGTTTTCTAGAAGTCGTGACATGTTGCCACGCTCGATCTCGCCGAGTCCTTCTAAGAGACCAGTTTTTTCCCACTTTCCGAGTAGTGCTTCACCCTCATTGGCAAGAGAGCGTGCTCTTATGCCTTCTGTTAGGGTATCGATTACAGACATTTTTTTTCTCCTTTTTTTTAGTTAGTCTTTTTTCATACCTGCGAGCTTTGCCCAGCGATTGAAAGCGGTGGGGCGTTCGGTGGTTTCCTCATCTCGACGATTTCCGCCAAGAATTATGGAAGATGGACGGCTGACGGCTTCAGACAATGATTGTGGTCCCTTCTGGGTAGAAGTTGACGCCATTGTCTTTTGAAGAGTCTCATAGACCATCTTCGCTTCAGATACCGAACGCGCACTACCGACTAACTCAGCAACTTTATGTTTTTGCTGCTCATTCAGAGAGGTGTCGCTTAGAACACGGTTCGCATATAATAGCCTAGCGTTTTGTAGGCTAACTTGTTGTAACTTATTTTTTACTTGTTCCAAAAGATCCCGTAGCGTAGTGTTGTCCTTATTCAAGGATTCATTCTTCGCCATAGTTCTTTCATATTCTTCTAAATCTTTTTTATCCATCCCGTCAGAATAGATTGTCTCTTCTTTTCGGGTTGTTGAGAAGGAGACTTCATCTGTCTCAACTTCGTCAGGATGGTTAGCGGCTTCATCTGCACGATCCTTAGAGCGCTTAAGCTCAATTGCCGGAACATCCACTACGAGCATTTCTTTAAACACTTTGACTAACTCTTCTTCGCTAATATCTACTTCGTCGTCACGGTTACCAGGGGCGGCGTCTTCATCTTCTAGCCCTAGTCCTAGATCCTCTACCTCAACTTCGGCGTCAATAGCATCTTCGGCGGAGGGCTCATCAGACTTCACAGCAGCCAGAATATCGTCAAGATTGACTTCGACGAAAGTCTCTTCATCGACATCGGGTAGATGTGCCATAGGAACTTGCTCCATTGTGGTCTGGCTTATTTCAACCTCTTCTTCACCCATCGCCATTGGGTCAGCCATTGGGTCAGCCATTGGGTCAGCCATTGGG
>TARA_R110002126_G_scaffold109703_2_pt1 | contig 15304 bp, 16 predicted proteins | sample TARA_R110002126 | Tara Oceans TARA_R110002126 (sample SAMEA4397536) | marine metagenome | biome: Polar Biome; feature: [DCM] deep chlorophyll maximum layer (ENVO:01000326); material: water (ENVO:00002006), including particulate matter (ENVO:01000060) such as... | depth 30 m
CTTTTGTAAGCTCCTAAGCTCTGCAAATTGCTTTCGACCCAGTAGCTCCTGCAATGCCTCAGGTTTGAATTTCTTTATCGCTGAGTTTAATCTCGCTCCTGATATCTCCAAAGTATCCTTGTTGATCGCTTGACCTAAAATATCACCAACCGTTTCAGCCTGAATAGACCGCCATGCTTTTTTAGTTTCTGTTGTGGGACTCTCAAGCAAAATTTGCTTTAGTTTGCGAATGTTAGTCACCGCTTTATCGCCTTTAACAATTTTATTTATAACAGTTTCAGGGTCAACTTTTGGCGTACTTGTTCCTCGCTTAAAGGCCACTAAGTCATCAATAACATCCTTGGCTTTAAATGTGTCTAGCTGTTTATATGCTGCGTTTCTTGCTGCTTTAAATGCTGATGTTCGACCAGACCCTACCCCTTCGCTAATAACTTGTGCTATTTGTTTATCCAGTTCACTAACAACCTGTTTTGCACTGCCTGTTACATCTGCCCCCACTGCTTTATTTAATGCCTTTCTAAACTCTTCAGCATTATTTAACGTTAAAGGCGTTACATCACCGGTTATTGTTATAACTTGATCGCCATCCATTACTTTAAATTTATTTCTATTTGATTGCTTTACACTGTCACCAATTAAGCCAAACTTAGCCATCGCTGTATTTATAGATTTTTCAACTTCAGGCGTAATTGGTCGATTGACAATAATGTCATCTGCAATCTCAACAATAGAGGTGTTATTTAGCGGTAAAGCCTCTCCTGAAGTCTCACCAGCCAAAGTATAAAGCTCTGATACTTCTTTGCGACCTAGTTCTTTTTGTTCAAGTAAAGTGTCTTGTATTAACTCACCCTTGCCTCGCGCCGTATCTTCTGCTGTTTCGCCTATGGCCTCCTTAAATCGACCAGAGCCTCCAAACTTTTCAGTGAATGCGTTTGCCGCATCCTTTAGTTGTCCTTGCTGTGTGTCTTTAAATGCTCTTGCCGCCTCGCCTTCTTGCGACACTGATTTCAAAAGGGTTTGTTCGGCCTCTGCGCTACCAAAATCACGAACAGCCTCAGCTTTAGATAGTTGCACCCCTTGCCCTTCTGCTCGCCTAATTCTTTGCAGTGCATCAGGCGTTAAGTCTGGCTGAGATGCTTTTTGTATTGATTCTATTGCATCGCTTACTTTTGGTTCGCCTTTTTGAAATGCTCGACTCCTTGTGCCTTGTGAGTCAAATGATTTCAATATTTGATCGGGATCGATATTTGTATCTTTTCTTAATACATCTTTAATGCTTCGCCCAGTAGCTTTAGCAACATCAAATGCCTTATCTAATACACCGGCGGTTACTGCATCAATAACAACCTGGCTTGCGTCAAAATCACCGCCAGACAAAGACTGCAAAGCCTCAACCCCAGCGCTAGTAGCGCCAGCAGTACCAGCGGTTTTTAATGCCCCTGTAACCCTTCCTGCAGGAGTAAACGCCGCTGCAATTCCTAGCCCTTGCAGTATATCAATTTGACTAACTCCAGGCTTATTAAGTACTACACTTGCACCAGTGGTGTTATTCCTTGCAAATAAGTTTCCTTTTTTGTCAGAAGTTACTCCAATATTTGAAAAGTTAGAATTTAATATTTTGCCCATTTCTTCAGGGTTTGTAGCAGTTAATAATGCTGGTGTAATTGCTGCGGCCTTGGCTTTATCTTCACCAAACAACAAGCCACCTTGACCAATCTCAGGAAGGTCGCGTGTTGCGTCTGTTTCTCTGTCGTTACCTGTGAAAAACTCGCCAATACTATTTAATAATCCTCCTCCTTCTGGTTCTCGTACTCTTTGCTGGCTTGGTTGTTGAGAAATCCCATTAGTACTAGGAATACCCACACCGACACTATTAGTATTAACATTTTGCAATCCTTTTATTTTTGTTGCAAATAAGTTAGCCGCTACCGTGTCACCTGCTGAGTCGGCCTTTATTAGTGCTTGTCTTAATTGTTGCTCTGTAGCCATGATTAAAGTCCGTATTTAGCTAGGATTGCAGCTTCATCAAGTTCTGAAGCTATTCCGAATTTGGTTTGTAAGGCGATTTTAGCATCACTCATTATTTTCTTTACTGATACCAATTCAGACCTAAGTTTTTTATCGGGCTGTTTTATTGATAATGCAGCTAACGCACTTTCAAGTTTAGCGCCCTCTTTCTCGCCTAATGCGCCTAATCCTTTCATTTTTTCAACTTGTAGTAAAAAAGTTTGAGACTTTAATTTATCTAATTGCGCCTCAAACCCGCTAGCTGAACTCCCTGATATCGTTGGGAAGTTACCTTCAAAGCCTGCAGCGCTTTCTAGCCCGTCACCTTCTAATAATAAGTCGACTGTGGCAACACCCTGATCTAATGCGGATAGCGCACCGTTGGCGGCAAACTCCCTATCCTTTTTGGCTTGCTCTATTTTGCGCTTGTTTTCAATAGAATTTAACTCCAACTCTTCTTTTTTAATTTCGTTGGTCTCTCTTTTTAGATCTCTATCAAGGTTTTTTTGCTTTTGCTCATTCAATCTTAATTCTGCCTCTTGCTTTCTTATGTTTAACGTTTCTTCAGTAAAAGACCTGGGTTTAATAATTCCCTGTCTTTCTCCTTGAGTAACGATATTAGATAAGCCTTGGTTTAGCTCTTCAAAATCTCCCGCTTGAGCTAGCTCAATACCTCTTTCCGTGTCTGCTGTATCACCATCATTTTTATCAATAACGTCTTTGTTTTCAAGTAGCGCCTGAAGCTTTTGATCATCTGGTAATGATTGCAAGCGTAATGCAAAATTAACAAAGTCTTTATTTTTCTGGTCTGAAGTTCGCTGGGCGATCTGTTGCTCTAACCCTTTCTGGCGAACCTGATTAAATTGCATACTTTGCTCGCCCTGCCTAAGGCTTTGTTCTTGACCTTGAATAGCTAATTCAGCAGCATCAATCTGTAATGGATTCATTCTTTGCTGTTGTGCAAACTGTAGGCCGCGATTAACTGCACCCGGAATGTCTGGTTGTATAAATTGAGCCATTAGTTACGGTCCTGTAAATGGATTGTTAGGGTTAAAGCTTCCTGCGCCTGTATTTATTCCAAGTGGTATTTGTGACAAATTAAGGTTTTGAGCAGAATAAGCATTGCCGCCACCAAATTGTGAGGGAGGAGTAGAACTACCAAAAAATCCACCCTGTGCAGCACCTTGTAATGCGCCAGAAAAAGCACCTTGTATAGCATTACTCTGGTTAATTATACCACTAGATCGCGCACTACCTATGTTTGACTGTGCGTTACTAATGTTATTTGCAGACTGCTGTCCAAATTGACCAATAGAAGTTGCAGCATTTTGACCTTGGCCTGCCAATTGACCTAAGCGACCGAATTGGTTTTGTAAGTCTTGTTGTGCAAATCCAACACCCTGCTCTACTAATGCAGATCTAACATTACCACCACCTAGGCCGCCAATAGCAGACGAGTTACGCAATAAGTTTTTCTGCGCTCTAGCCCTTAAAAACTGCTGACCAGGGGAGTCTTGCATCGCTGCAAATGACGCTTGCTGCGCCTCTACTCCATTAAGCCCTAGTAAATCCTGTTGGCTACCTATTGCTTTCTGTCCAGCCTCTTGAAATGGCTGTAAATTGCCTTGAGTAATGTCAAATTGACGGCCCTGCTCTGCAATGCCGCGCTCCTGCCCTCTTTCGTTTGCTTTAGCGGATTTTTTAGCGGCATTGGAACCTAATACGCCACTTATAATTGAACCGCCAATTATTGCAGTACCTATACCCATGAAGCCACCTCATAATGATTTGTTTTATCTATTGTTTTGTATTTGCTCATGCCTAATTTTCTTGCCATATTTGAAATTTTACCATGAGGGCAATTTGTCACTATTCTTTTAGCTCCGTGGTTAAATATCCAAGTCATCAACTCTTTGGCTAGCAATCTTGATTTGATTATTGCTTTGCTACTGCAAACGATATGAGTCTCACAAGTCCCGCTATCAACCATCCAAAAGACAAACACCATCTCTAAACCGTCTTGCGAGCAAATCCACGGCTGAAAAGTAATTTGCTTAGTAATTAAACCTATGCTTTTAATGTTTTGAGGCTCATTAAGTATTTCTATAGCCTCTTCTTGTGTTGCTAGTCTTATCATTAGCTAAGTATACCAAATGTTAGTCAGAATAACTAAACAGTACGTCCAGTGGCCGTAAAGTAAATTGAATTAATAGCTGAGCTTTCAAGCTTAAGCTGCGCCCCCGCTGGTATTACTTGGTTTACAATCCCTATACCTAAATCATTTTCACCCCACACAACTATTTTAAATGGTATCTGAGGCTGTTCTATTCCGCCTGATACAATATAAGCTTTGTAACTAGCGTTAACTGTTGAATTATTGGTTGCTGTAAACGACTCTATAACAACAGCGCTTGTACCAGCCGTAAACAAATCTTGCGCTGTATTGGCTGTGGTATTTACTGCGTTATTTAATATTTGTTTACTAGTCATTTTAAACCTCTGTTATTCTGTAGTACCAGCCATTAACTTTAATAGACGCAGCAGTAGCAGAAGAAAATCTAAATCTACACCCACCATCCCTTGTCGCAGCATCGCCGATGTATATTTCAAAAGGCGCGGTTATCGGTGTTCCTGTCGCGGCTGTTTTATAGTAAAGGTGAGATATGTGCTTCTCATACGGCGAAGTGCCTTCAGCAAGACTAATTATCAAATCAACTTCTTGAGCGGCAGCATTATTGAATTCAATATCCAATCTAAAATTAACGACATCGCCAATTTTCAAACTAGTAAAATCAAACTTATTTGTTGCGGGTTTCCATAGTGTATCTTTAGCATTTGGATTGTAAGAGGTGGTGTTGCCACCAACAGCATCATTAGTTAAGTATGTATTTGCTGCTCCTCCTGTATGTGATATTGGTGTTGTCGCTGTTACTGTGTCGTTAGCATCAAACCAATATGTTTCTGTAAGTCCTGTTATCAGTGCTGTGTTTGCTAATATTGCGGCTTCATTGCCCGCTATTGATGCGTAATTCTCAGTAAAATTAGCGTTAATTTTATCCGATGCAGAATTTGGAGTGTCACCTAATTTGTCATTAGGGGTCGTAGATGCTGGGTTTAAAAATTGCTGTGTCATTATGCTAGTACCTTATCCATCGTCCACTCTGTTGAGTCCATGGTAAACCCTGTTGTTTCCATCGTAAATTCAGGCAAACCGTTTATTTGTTTTTGTAGCCATTGCGATTGAGAGTTAAAAGCCTGCACCCCTGCTAATAAACTTACCTCCGCTGCTGACTCGTTAGTTATTTCTGTTAAGTCCTCAAAAAACCTAATTGCTTGATGAGTAAAGTTACCATCTTTATCAAAAAACTCATCTCTTCTTCTGGGTGTAATTATAACAGTCATTAGTCGTTACCTGCTTCAGGAGTTGCAGCAACCCTAATCAAATTTGCAACTACTGGCTCTGTAACAGTAAAGCGAATAGTTCTTGAATTAGGGAATCTTCCTTGTCTATGCCACACTGTTTCATGCCCATATTCACCAATAGCGCCAATAGACCGCTTAAACTCATTAGACCAAACTTGATTATTATCAGTAAAATCATAAATAACTTGAGGGTCAGACCCTTGACCTAACGTTAAGCCCACGCCAGATTGAAAGGTTGCCTCTAATTCACCCGCAAACAATGTATTGCCATCTTGAGAAAAAGGCTGGAACGCTGCTTGTCTCATTATTGTTTCGCCGTATTCAGTTAATACAGAATCATCTAACACACCTATACGCCCGTCTATTGAGTCACCAACATAAAGCTTACCGTTAGCTTTGATTACTGCGTTAACTCGCCAAGGCGCATCTGTTAGGCCTGTTTGTAGCTCAAACCATACGGGAGATTGAGCGTATGCAGAAGCAGTGCCATTATACACAAAAGTTCTGCCTGGTATACGTGAAGAGTTAAAAGAGAATATAGCAAAAAACTGCCCTTTTTTAGAAAATGACATAGTAAATGCTTGAGCTATTTCTTCTTTAGTAAATTTCTGTATTTGACCGTCGATCGTGTCATCAGAAAGCTTCACCGCTTGGCTGCTTGATGCTTGACGCCAGATAGATGTTAACTCGTTCTCGCCACCACCAATAAACAAATAAGTATTGTCAAATTTAATTGCGCCGTATTTAGAGTGAGCGCCTTTCTGTGTAAATGCCCCGCTAATTATTTGCAGCGGAAAATCAACACCACCAACGTTTTTAAATACTTCGGTTGTTTCACTGCCAAGAATAGATAACTCATCATGATCAACAATTTGTGTAACAATTCTATCAGGATCACCTTCAGCACTCCCAAAATCCAAAGCGTCAAACACTAAAGGCTGATTAAGATTAGATACAAATAATTGCTTGCCGTCTGTGGTAGTAAATACAAAAAACCCTCTATAAAACTGCACGCTGTCCGAAACTTGAAAGTCAGGGTCTGTAATCTGAGTCAACACTGATGAAGAAGCATCAAATGTATAAGCGTTACCGCCTGGGACAACAATGACAAGTATAGATCCATTATCAGCCATTTGAACGCGGACGCTACCAGCTATTGCTCCGTGATTAGTTAAGGCATCGCCTGAATTAAGAGATACCAACGAGTTGCCGTTAACAAAATAACGCACGCCAGCTACCACATGCCCACCGCGGCAAGCCCCTAAACCAGTATCTATAACTTGACTTATCCCTGATGGTTGCAGCAAGCTTTTATTGTTTAAAGCCTCGCTTTGCGATGTGACAGGTATCCAATTAATCACCCGCCTAATAGATTGAGTTGGGCTGTCTGATTGGTATGACCCTAGCGGTAAAGGTAAAGGGACTCTCATTTAAAAGTTCTCTGTTTTGTTTTGGTTAAAGAACCTATCGCCGGTATCATAGCTGTTGCATTCATTGCCAGACCCAGTAGGTAGCGTATCGGGGTATGCAATTTCGCCAATGTGCGAGTTTGCAGTTTCTAACATTTCCATTGTTTCGCGTGCGTTTTCAACTAAAGCAGGGGTCACAATTTTTGAAAATGAGGGGGCTAACCTAATAGCCAGCTTTGCTTTAGCCGCCGCAATTGCCGCCGGTTCAAGTTCTAACGTATCGTCACCATTAGTCACAGGGTTATAACCAGCAATAATACCTAGTTCATTCCACTGTGCCAGCATATCATTTAATCGACGAATACCAGACTGTAACTCGTCATTAGTCAATGTCACTTCAGCTTTTTTTACTGTAATATCTTCAAGCGCATCTTCGACAACCTCTCTCATAGTAGTCATTACGCACCCACCAACACATTAACTTCTTCACGCAAAACTTTTACACTTCTACGTCGATCCAACTCAACATTAAAATGTGCAGAAGCGTATATTTCTAATTCTTTTTTGTTCATAATCTCAAGATTTAAAGCGCCATTGGCGGAGTCTCTAACCCCTTGGATAGCTTCACCCAAAACCTGTACTTGTGCTGTATTATCTGCATCAACGCCAAAATCAGAAATTTTAATGAAATCCGCTGGCGTATCTGACCAACCTAGTGCTTTTTGTATCTCAAAATCGTCAGAGTCAACAACTTTTGGCTCTTTAGTTTTATGGTAAACCCATTGCTTGAATATTTTAGCCATTATTTAGCCCTTTTGATTAATAATTGATTGTAGCATTAATTAAGTAAAAACAAAAAAGGCCACCGATCAAGGTAGCCTTTTTAAATTAAACCGCTTAATTAAGATGTTGTGCGAACTGCAAAATCTGAGTTCTGAGCTTTAACACCATACAAAATATCGAAACGATAAGTTGTGGTATCAGTGCCGATAGCGTATTGAGTAACAGTTCGTATTGAAATGTTATCAAAACTTTCACGACTAGCTGAAGCCCCCTCGCTCGGTAAATCTAATGGAGCCATTGCTAAAGTAATAGCATTAGGGTGAAAGGCCATGTTCTGCTTATGGCTTGAACCACCCGCACCAGTTTTAACAACAATAGCCGCGCCGTCTGCTGGTGCTGCTGTTACTGTCTGGTAAGGTCCACTAATAATCATTGCCGGAGAAATAGACAATGCTGCTGGGCCAGTACTTGCACCTGAGTTTACATCAGCCAATACTGTGAACGTTTGTAAATCACCGGTATCAACGCGAGTACGGCGGTTAACACTATTAACGCCTGCAAATGTAACAACATCACCAGCTTTTAAAATACCAGTCGTGCTATTCGTCCAACCATCAGTATTAATAGACTGGGAATTTGAACCGCCACTCACTCCATAAGTAGTTTCTTGAGATGCGCCGTTAACTAATGGAGTACCAGTGGCAACACCAACAGTATGAAGCTTAAGCGATTGGTTTTCATATAGCATGAACTTGCTGTATCGACCAATTGCCGCTTCTTCAATTGCTTTTTTCGCAATCTCTGAAGGAAAAACAGACTTTAAGCCATCAGCAAGCGCTAGTGAAGCATCTTCATCGTAAAAAGCATTCCAACGCACATTCATCGGAGTACCAAGCTTAGTTAATACTTTAGCCGCTGCGCCAACTTCTAAGAAAGTAGATGGTGCTGTGCCTGGCGTACCTACAAAGTTACCGATGTTTTTGTATACATCTGCAATATCTGACTCAACTTGCTGTGCTAACTCTACCATTGCTGGCTGAATGTAGCGACTATTGAAGTCTTCAATTTTTAACGTTAAATCCTGAGAAGTAATAGCAAAATGAACGTGCTTACGTTTATCAAGCGTAACCGTTGCTGCTACTTCTTCGATTGCTGTTGCTGTACCTAATGTTGCACCATCTTGTGATGTGAACATAACAGGGCGACGAACATCAATTGACGCGCCAACCTTGCGGAATTGCGAATCTAGTTGGCGATCTACTTTTGACGCCAGTTGTAAATTATTTAAAAATTCTTTCACTGCAAAGCGAGTGATTAAACTTGTTGAGATTAATGCGTTAGCCATTTTGAATATTCCTTTTTAGACCTAACCGTTATATTTAGCCATCCACGCTTCGATAGACATTTCATCGCCTACTTCAGCATTTAAAGCGCTCCCAGAATTGAGAGTTTCTATTGGGTCGGGTGCTGCACTTGTTTTAATTTCGGGTTTAGCCGACATATTTGAAGAAATTCGACCGAGTTCCATCATCGCCGCTAGTGGTGACATACTAGCCAATGAATCTGCTAGGTCTAAATGAGTACCGAGATAATAAACCATCTCCGCGCCATCTTCTAAACCCATGATTGCATCTGCTACACCTGTTGGCAAGTCCGGTACTGCACTTGCTTTGTCTGCAAAATCATCTTTACCTAAAGCGGATGCGCGCTCATTAAATTTATCTAACGATTGCTTATTCTTTGCTTGTTGGTCAAGTTCTGATGCTTGCGTTTTCTGGTTTGCAATTTCTGCCTTAACTTGTTCTTGCACTTGGTAGTTAACAGTAGCTTTATTAAAAGCTTCTTCGTCGTACTCATGCTGTTCAAGTGTTGGCTCTGTCAAAGTTGGCTTTTTAGCTTCTAACTCATCTAGTCTTTTTTGCAAATCATCAGCGCGTTTTGAATGCGCTTCTCGCTGCCGTCTTTCTTCATGCTTATCTGCTGTAATTTTATTTATACGCTCTTGAACACTGTTTTTTTCTGGCTCAATCGTATCTTCTACGGGGGCTGATTCCGTGGTTGTATCTTCTTTAGCCGTTTCTACTAGAGCTTGATCATTACCCTGTACAAACGCATCTAAAGGTTCTACTAGTGCAGCTTGGTTTTCTTCTGACATTTATATTGCACCTAGTTGGCGTATTTTAGCCGCTATTTAAAGGTATAACGTGAACCTTGGTCAATTGTACTAAATAATAGTCACTTTAACAAATGTTTACAAAAGGCAATAAAAAGCCACTTGTTAAAGTGGCTTTTTATTAATTAGCCATTTAAATCATCTTGACCAACACTTGAGCTAGGCTGTTGAACGGTTAGCCGTCTAGCTCCTTCTGTTTCATTAGCCTCTTCATTGGCTACAGCATCCTGAATGAGGCTTGCCGCTTGTTCAGAGTTTGGCCCCTCATCTAAAGCCTGCTGACTTTCTGCTACGATATCCCGCTGCTTAATAATTAACGATCTGTCTGCATTTGACAATGGAATACCTAAAGCAACTTGCTCTTTGTAAGTTTCAAGTAATACTTTGTAAGCATCAACAGCCTCGCCTTGTGCTTTAGCCATTGTTTCGGCTGTCTTAGCATCATTATTTTCTATTTTAGATTGTATCTCTGCTGTCTGCATTTCAATATTAGTTGTCACTGCAACCTGTTGAGGGTCTGGCTGCTGAGGCTGATCGAGACCTAACTCTTTACGCTCTTCATCAGTTGGATCCACAACACCTTGTTGTATTTGCATCTTGCGCACACGCTTTGTTAACTCTTTGCTTTCAAGAATAGGTAAATCTTTAGCGACTAAGTCCATCGCTAGATTTTCAAACATTGGCGATGTGGCAATCAGATCTAGTATTTGCTGTGCTGACTCTTGGCGTTGTGTTGCAAATGCTGGCCCTGATTCCGCAGACACGTCATACTTACCCGTTGACAAATCATTTACCAATACGTTTTCACCGGTCTGCTCATCACGTACCGCTTGATTAATAAATACGTTTTCACTTTCACCATCTAAATCCATAATTCTAACTTGGCGTTCTGTGTCATAAATACGCGGTATCAAATCAATTAGTATTTCGGCGCAGTATTCTTGTGACTTGACAAGATTGTCAGTAAATATAAATTGACCTCTATCACCTAGTCTTTCTTGCGCTTGAATTGCTTTTCCTGATTTTAACTCAGGATTAGCGCCGATGCTTGGTGGCTGCATACCGGTGACGTGATAAATATCCATTGAGGCATTTTGAATGATAGACATTGAGCCTTGCTGGACTGCTGGCGCTCCTCCTCTAACTGGTGGCCCTGGTGCTTTAGGGTCTGAGTTATACGGCATAAACGGGCTATTCTGTGTGGTAAAGTTCCGGTATTTAGCTTCGTGCCCCTTTGCCATTGCTGGTGTGTACCATAATGGATCTTTAGGTGTTAACGCGCTTGTTTCAATTACGCTTGATATTTCGTAGTTGTAAATTCGACTTGCATCCTTAGCAAAGCGAACTAAACCCCGAGTATATGTCTGGCCCTCTATATGACTTTGGCGTCCGTACATAGGAATTAACGGGATAAACTTGCCAGCCCATTTTTTAGGGCCTTCTAAGATTGTTGAACCGTCCATTAAATACATTTCAACTTTATGTGATTTAACTTTTCGCGTACGTTTAACTGTAATGCCTTGTGCTGATAATTCATCAAGTACACTTGCCTCTTCTTCTGCGTCAATAACTCGACCATCAGATAACAAGGCTAACTCTTTTGTCACAGGTGTTTTAACCCAATACTCAGCAACCTTTATAGTATTGTTGCCATGCCAATTCTGACAAGATGAGCTATTAAAGTCTACTTGTGACCATCCTGAGATTGGCGAATTAGGAAAGCGTTTTTTATGCTCCTCCATTGGCATATCAACAGTAACAAAGGCAAAACCAGCATCACGCTTGTCATATTCTTTTGCTGCATCATCAAACCATAAAGAAGTTGTAGCAGTGTTCAAAGGCTTTATCTTGATATCTTGGTCAAAGGCGTCATCATCGTTAAACTCTGTAGTTACTCGCCAGCCACCAAACCCACCATTAACCACTTCATCAAAAGCGCAATCGTAGGCGTTGCTAGCTTTGCTGGATGATTCGATATTGCGAATTAAGCCAGTGTATACCTTTGCTACATCTTCATTAGCCCCTCCGCTAACAGGTCTGATTTTAATGTCAGTTCTGTTTTGTCGTTGATCACCAATCAATTGATCAATAGCGCCTGCAACGCGATTAATTGTAAACCGTGGCCGATTCTTGCGCTTTTCTTTTGCACCATCTTCCCATTGACCATCTTCAGTTTGTGCGAACTTAATGTCCTCAACAGCCAATCGTCTTTGGTCGCGCTCTTTTGTCTCTACTCGCTCAAAGCGTGTTACTGCTAGTGCGTGTAATTCATCATCTTTTTTAGCCATTAGTTACCATTCCGAGTTAAAGTCTATATCTTGAGGTTTACCGTCTATTATATCACCATACGGGATAGATTCACGTTTCATCATGTAAGCGTAACGAATAGCATCTAATAAATCATCGCGCACCTTCACAATTTTACCTTTCTCATCTCTGTGATACTGAAGTATTTCATCGAACACGTCACGCAACCCAGAAAATATTTTAAATTTACCTTTGCGCATTAAGTCGCGTATTTCATATAAACCAGCCTCGACACCATTCGAGCCATCTTCCCATGTTGCGCGTTCGTATAGCATTTCAAAACCAGCTTCTTCATAATATTCCTTCTGCTGCTTGCCCGATCCTTTTTCTGTTTGTAATCCGTCAAGAGGCCATGACGTTGGGACGCCTTTAGCCCATTGCTTGACGGCTCCCCATGCTTCGTTAGGTGATGTTTGACGCATCTTTAACGCTCTAGTTACATAAAATATATCTGCATCCCTATCCCATGCTAATTGTATGTGAGACTGAGGATGGTCCCAGCCAAAATCAACAGCATTAATAACATAAAAGTGCTTCGGTATATCAAACGAGTCGCATGTTATAAAGTCCTCGCTCAAATCATAAATTCGCCCATGACCAAGCATCGGGGTCCCCTTTGTCCTCATATCTCTTTGATGCACAGGAAAGCTTTCTAGCAAATCACTTTTAACATCTTCAGATAGGTGGGGCGCATCATCCCAGCCCTTTTGCATAAACACTTGTGACTTACCTGGGTCATCCATAAACTTGATAACTAATTCAGTACGTCCGTTTTCTGGTGTAAAGGTTAATATACCTCTACCTCCCTTTCCCTTGTCCCCAGTAGCAGTGCGCGTTAATATCTGAGGGTAAATACTTTGATCTCTTGGCTCTTCATCTACATGATACCAGTCAACACTATCACCCATCAAAGCGTGTTGCCCTTGTGAGTATGACCAAAACTGACACGTTGAAACCTGTCCGCTTGAGTGCTTAACTCTAACCTCTCTTAATGCTCCGCTAGTGCCTGACATAGACTTGTAGTCAACTATTAGCTCAGCAGGTATTAAGCCGCCTGTTAACTTGCCGCCTTGCAATCTTCCAAACAGTTCTTGCTGCAATAAGTCCCGGGTCTTTTCACCAGAATAACCAAGCAACCAAGCGAGTATACCGTGATCGAACTTGTACCCCTTCCAGTCTTTAGGGTAGTCACCCATCAAGTGAATAGAATCGACATAAGTTCCAGTGTAAGTCTTTCCTATACGGTTAGCTGCACATAAACAAACCGCAGAAAACTCCGCAGTATTAGTTATAAAGTCTTGTTGCCAATCATACAATCCGTTGTACATAGTTTTATAGCGGTAAACTTCAACGCGCCTAGCCTTTTCTTGTAGCATAGCTAACAATGCGATCTTGTTAGGCCTAGCCATTCCAGCAAGCATCACTTAAAACTTCCCATTAACTCTAAAATCTTAGCATTAAGATCTTCATCAGTAATTTCTTGAGTAGTATCTTTAGTTTCGATGAACTGCTTATCACCGTACTTTTTAGGAGCGAGCTTTGTGATGTGCCACTTCTTAATGTCAGCAGCTACCCTTGCTTGATTTGGATCATAATCGCCAGTAAGGACTTTGTCTGCTATTTCTGACAATTCATCAACTAAGCACTCTTGACCATCAGCTTTCGCGCACACGTACTTATCCGAGAACTCTCTATGCTTACTTAGCCACAGATAGATTGTTGACGGTACGGGCATACCATCTTCGAGGCACACTTGGCGCATTGATTTACCCATAGCAAACAAATCACAAATCTTATTTGCAGTATCTTCTGTGTAATCTGTCGGCCTACCTGTGTCACTCATTAACTTAACACCCTAAACTTTTGAAAGTCTGTTTGTCTAATGTCACTGGGTGAAAAGTCTAGCTTGGCTTTAAACTTCCATCTGCCCGAGTAATCTAAATCACCGTCCTGTGTGTAATACTCTATATATTCACCTGCCAGTAAAGTTTCATCACCTACCGTTACATTGGAAGTAGGAATACTTACACCGCTTGTTATGTTTTTTTCTCTTCCAACTTCGGGCAACAAGATCAATGTAGGTGTTGCTAGTGTTATATCTTCACCTAGATTAATTCTAATTGGCTGCCCTATTTCGTTGTAATTTAAGTTACCCATCTATAAACGCCCTCTACCTGTTAAACTTGAACCTGCTGTTTGGTTTGACAATATGCCATTGCCTGTTGATTGGTTGCCAACCAAGCCGTTACTTACCGGCACAGTAGGGGGGATAAATGTTGATATGTCATAACCAGCCGTTACAAGCTTTGCAATTGGCCCTATTATAAACCCCCTCGTTACTATGCTAGCGATACTCATTAGCTGACCCTTGTTTTACTTGTCGGTGTAACTGCATCGTTTAAAGTGTATGTTGCTGCCGTAGTAGACCCATCAAGCTTTTTAACTGTTTGCGTAGTCCCTGTGTAGCTAAAATCTTGCAAATTTTGCATTGTTAGAAATAGGCTTTGTGCTAATGTTGGTGCTGTCCCATCCCCTGCGTAGCTTTCTGTCATTTGTGTAGTTAGTATATCCGTTACACTAATATCATTTAACGCCGCTACCTCTACAGATGTGCTGAACCCAGTAGCGGTCAACCAATTACCTTGATTTGCCTGTAACTCGTTAGTGTCTGCTAGTATAGAGGTGATACTTGTATTATCTGGAGCTGTGTAATCTGCTACCAGGAAGTAATCTGCACTAACTATTGTGCGTGCGTTAAATTGTGCAACTGAAGGGGGTACAACTGTATTAGCTGAATCTGTACCTCTCATTGCCGTCGTGGGTATAAGTGCAATCTTGGTGTTATTGTCTACCGTCTGAGGAAAAGCCGTATAAACTTGTATTGTTTGAGTTAGTGCGCCAGTACCAGCAAATGATACAGCAATGTGGTTGCCGTTTGTTTCTGCCTGAGTTGGTCCGTAGCTATGATAACCCTCACCTTCATGTGTGACACTTCCCCCACCCGCTGCTTTAGTTCCTCCATCAATAGTTACCTCGACTGCCACCGTACCAGTAAAATCACTTCCATCTGCTATAGTAATCATTTGAGCGCCTATGCTTTGGCTTGCTACATTTTTTTTCATATTGTACTCTATCATGTAATTTGAATTTAATAATGCTGTGATTGATATACCGCTACCACCAGCCTCAAGAAATGCCCCGA
>TARA_R110002126_G_scaffold267423_1_pt1 | contig 15301 bp, 18 predicted proteins | sample TARA_R110002126 | Tara Oceans TARA_R110002126 (sample SAMEA4397536) | marine metagenome | biome: Polar Biome; feature: [DCM] deep chlorophyll maximum layer (ENVO:01000326); material: water (ENVO:00002006), including particulate matter (ENVO:01000060) such as... | depth 30 m
GGTACACTGTCAGAAACTGAACGTGTAGAGATTCAAGGTTTGTATGCTGCAGGTGGGCAAACGTACCAGACACTAGCAGATAAATATGGTGTACATAAAAGTACAATCAGTAGGATAATGAATGGTCAGAATAAAAAACTGAACAGAAACACATCTACAGCTGCAGAGACTGTAACATCATTACCAGTAGAAACTGTAGTATCATCATCTGCAGGTGTAGAACCAGACCCACTACGATTCAGACAGGCAAAACTAGTAGAGATTGCTGCAGATATACAGTCTACACGTGACAGAGGGTCACACCATGCACTGCCCCAGTTCCATAGACTGCACGTGCAGATTCACGATGAATACATGAAAATGAAAACAGATGCAGAGGAGCTAGACGGGGTGATAAATCCTGATGAACTACTATTGACTATTGCAATGGCAGTAAAAGGTTTACCACCCATATTAAAAGACAGATTGATAGACATGTTAGATGGTGCACCCCTGCAGATGTATAATGGTGGTGCAGAGTGAATAAAAAATATCAAATCATCTATGCAGACCCACCGTGGTCATATAATGCAAGACTTACCAAAAAAACTAAATTTGGTGGTGGTGCTATGGGTCACTATGACACAATGACTATAGACGAGATTAAAGAATTACCGATTCAAAATCTTGCGAGTGATAACGCGGTTCTATTTATGTGGGCTACGTTTCCTAAGCTGCAAGAGGGTCTAGACGTTATTGCAGCGTGGGGATTCATTTATAAAACTCTAGGATTTTCATGGCACAAAGAAAACAAGAACGGGTCATTATTCCATGGTGTAGGGTCATATGCGAAATCTAATTGCGAGGTGTGTTTGATGGGTATTCGTGGCAAGGTAGGGATAAAGACAGATGTTAGATACCCTGACAAGTTAGTAGTACAATCACACTGTGTATCAAGTGCTGTAAATGCAAAACGTGAACGACATAGTAAAAAACCAATAGAAATTAGAGATAGAATAGTATCGTTATTTGGTGACGTATCAAAACTAGAACTGTTTGCACGTGAAAAAACAGCAGGGTGGGATTCATGGGGTAATGAGGTAAATGGTGTACCCCTGCAGATGTATAATGGTGGTGCAGAATGACTAAGGGTCACATCAAAACTTTAGGATCGTCTAACCACACAGAACAGGTCAGAGAAATAAATGATTACTATGCTACAAATTCAGATGATGTCAAGATCTTTCTAGACAAGCTGCAGCAGGATGGAATCATATTAAAAAACACGATTCTAGAACCTGCATGCGGACAGGGGCATATATCTGATGTACTGATTGCAAAAGGTCACACTGTACAATCAAGTGATTTAATAGATAGAGGTTACGGATTAGAATTAGATTATTTAACATCTCCTTTAAAATCTTGGCAGGGTGACATTATAACTAATCCCCCGTTTAAATTTGCATCTGAATTCATTTACAGGTCAATGGATTTACTAGAGAATGGAGGGTTATTGCTGCTGTTACTACCATTGAGATACCTAGAAACTAAAACACGATATGCACTGTTTCAGAGTTTCATGCCAAAATATATTTATACCTATTCATATAGAATCGGCATCGGCAAAAGTGGCGAGTTTAACGGTGGCAACGCTGTTGCCTACTGTTGGTTTATCTGGGAAAAAGGTTTTAATAAAGAATCGATAATCAGATTTATACCTAATCCAAAATGGACTAGTAGAGGTGCAGAATGACAATCAATCTCTACAACACAGACTGCCTGCAGGCACTACGTGAGATGCCAGACAACATGTATGACCTAGCAATATGCGACCCACCATATGGTATAAATAATTCAGGTAAAAAATTATTTATTTCAAAGACAAATATAAAACAAAACAGGAAATACCATAAAGAAAAAGGATGGGATACAGAAAGACCATCTGCAGAATACTTTGATGAACTGCAAAGGGTATCAGTCAATCAAATTATCTGGGGGGGCAACTATTTTGCAGACCTATTACCTGCCAGTAGAGGGTGGTGTGCATGGGATAAAATACAAAAAGATTTAGATATGTCAGATGGTGAACTGGCGTGGACATCATTTTGTAAACCGTTACGCATTTTTGTAGGAGGTCGACACTTGTTAAAAGGTAGTATTCACCCTACACAGAAACCAGTCAGACTGTATGAATGGATACTGTCAAAATATGCAAAACAGGGTGACAGAATACTAGATACCCATCTAGGGTCAGGTTCTATTGCAGTAGCCTGTCACAATCTGGGGTACAGTCTAGATGCATATGAGATAGATGCAGAGTATTTTGCTGCAGCAGCTGCACGACTACATGAACACCAAAGACAACTGAGACTATTTCTATGAATCTATCTGCCCTTGCTAATATTGCACGTACTGCAGGTAAACTCGGTAATGATGCAGAACAGAACCCTATCAGGTATTGGAGACCTACCCAGATCCAAAAGGACGTTCTAGAGGATACCCACCAAATGGTACTATTTAGGGCAGGTAATCAGATAGGCAAGACCATGTGTGGGGCATTTGACACCATCTGCAGGTGTATGGGCAGTCACCCATTCAAACCAGTACCACCACCACCTGTAGAGACATGGGTGATATGTCATTCATGGGAACAGTCTAGAACCATCATGGGTAAATTTCATGAACTTGTACCAAAACATGAGCTGCACCCATCTATTGAATTTGTCATAGGTAAAGGCTACAGGGGTACAGGTGCACCCATAGTCAGATTCAAAAATGGGTCACTGGTTAGATTTAAAACTACGAATCAGGGCACACTAGGTATTGCATCTGGTACTGTAGATCACATATGGGTCGATGAACCCCCACCGCCCGAGCTTTTTGGAGAACTAAAGGCCAGAACGACACGTACAAAGGGTACTATGTTATTTACCCTAACACCTATTGGTGCACCGCTTGAATGGTTAAAACAACTGGTAAAAGATAAAATCGTTCATGAACATGTCGGTATCATGAATGTAGAAAACTGTACCCCATTGTACAATGGTAGTAGACCCCTGATGTCAGAAACTGATATAGAATCACTACGTATGTCTTTTTTGCCCCTAGATCGTGACGTTCGTATGAATGGAGACTGGGACGGTGGTATGCCAGAGGGTAGAATTTTTGAACAGTTTACAGATGACCTAGTATCTGACCTGTCACCAGACCCAGACAGACAGTACATCTGGTCAATAGGTATAGACCATGGGCATGACATTGCATCACAGGTTGCAATACTGACTGCAGTAGATGTGACAGACAGAAACAGACCAGTCATATATGTGGTAGATGAATATGTAGCTTCTGGTACATCTGCAGAGATACATGCCAAATCAATAATAGCAATGGTAAAACGTAACGGGTTAGAGCTTGCACACATTCACAAATGGACAGGTGACAGGTCACATGGTGGGTCAAAAAATAATGGGGGTAGAATGTCAAATGCTATGTTAACGTCTGCATTTGCCCATGTCCTGAAATACCCTAAAGGCAAGCTGCCTTTTAGAATCAGAACTGCATACAAACCTAAATACTCTGTGTACTATGGTTGTCAAGCTCTGCATGAACTGATGTGTGATTCACGTTTCCAAATTTTCCCACGTGCAGAACGTACCATAAAAAGTCTAAAATACTGGGCTATAAAAAAGTCAGGGGGTATGGATACCATGTCAGAATGGAAACACTGTATAGATGCACTGAGATATGCTACAATGGGTATCATAGACCAACAATATAGAGCACCAAAACAATCAAAAATACGTAGGTAGAACGATGTACACAAATAACCAAATACCACCGATGCCATTAAACCCAGATCAAATAACACAAAGACGTTTAGAACATTCAGGTTTAAGACGTAGGATGCTCTGTGGTCAGTGGTTGCAAGATTTGGTAGATGAAATTGCAAATCACATACCAGAATCTAGACAAGCTGCATGGGGTGTGCCTGATATGTCATCAAACATATTTAAAGCATCTGTAGATGCACTGTGTGGTTTGTATGTTGAACCACCTACTATCAGTGTAACAGAAACAGGGGCACAAACTGCAGAGGGTCTAGTAGGTCGTGTGGGTCTGGTAACACGTGCAGGTCTATGGTCTATAATGCAAAAAGTGCAATATTACACACTGGGTATGAATGAGTGTTTTTTAAGAGTAGACATGACAGATGATGGTCAGGGTCTGTTGTATCGTATTGTGACAGTAGATATGATAGATGCAGATGCATCTGCAGGTGACCCATCACGACCACACACGATAAAAGAAACGCGTCTACGATACTGTACAGAATCAAACAAACATGAATGGACTATAGACCATCTCAGTATAAAAAATCCACAGCTCCCAGTGTATGAAATATACACACTGAATCAGAATGGTGAACGTGCAGATGATGTCACAGAAAAATATTTAGGACAGTCACTATCAGGTGCAGACTACCCATACAGAGATAATACAGGTGCACCGTTTCTACCATACAGCCTGTACCATTCAGAGATACATGGTACTTTATTCGACGGTTTTGCCAATAGAGAAGTCGTGATGGGGGCATTAAATGCAGCAGTTTTGTACACATATTTTTTACATTTGTGCAGAGACTGCAGCCACCCACAACGCTATCTGATGGGGGCAACACTTGCAGGTCTAGACACGTTTGATAATAATCTAGAATCACGTAGACAGGCGATTGCATCAGACCCTGCATCTATTCTAGTTTTTACCCCAGACCCAGATTTACAGGCAGGTCAACAACCCCAGATAGGTCAGTATTTGGCAGGTGGTGATGTAGGGCAGATGCTAGAATCTATTACAGTATATGAACGTAGAATCTCCACATACATGGGTATCAATCCTGCAGACGTGCAGAAAATGTCAGGTGACCCACGTAGTGGGTATGCTATTGCTATCAGTCGTTCCTCACTTAGAGAATCACAGAGAAAATATGCACCTGCATTCAGACGTGCAGACATTGAGACACTAGAGATAAGTGCAAAGATTTCTAACAGATACATGGGTACATCATACCCAGAATCAGGTTATAGGGTAGAGTACCATGCAATACCATTAAGCCCACAGGAAAGTAAAGAGCAGCGTGAAAACATGCTAGCTTTATTACAGGCAGGTCTGATTTCAAAACTAGATGCTATAAAAACACTGCATCCTGACTTTGATGATACAGATGCAAAACGTGAGCTGTTAAAAATTCAACAAGATAACCTAACATTTTAACCAGATATACAAAGGGTAGTACAAATGAGCAAAACAATCACACATGAAGGTGTAGAATACATAGCAAAAGACCATGTAGATGAAATAGTCAGACAGAGAATTGCAAAGTATTCTGAGAAACTAACAACCACAGAATCTAAACTATCAGAGTATCAATCACGACTAGATGAACAGAATGCAAAAATAGGTCTAGTAGATAATCTGACATCACAGGTAGAATCACTACGTGGTGAACTGACCACTGCAAACAGTAGATATGATAGACATACAGTCATCAGTCAGTATGGTATTACAGATGGTGGTGTACGTGATGCAGTAGAATGGTCATATGAACGTGAGATGCAGGGTAGAACCAAAAAAGACAGAGAACCATTATCAGACTGGTTAAAGTCTATCCATGATAGTCCAGATTCAGCACCTGCAGTTTTAAGACCATTTATCACTGCACCACAGGTAGGTGATGCAGAGCAAGCTGCACCAGTACCACCTGCACAACAAACATTGCAGCAACAAACATTTCAGCAACATCAACAGAATACACCTGCACCCACATCAAATAGAGGTGTAGCAGCAGGTACAGGTGCACCAGTGCCAAATGACATTCTCAAACGTGCAACAGACCCTGCATTCTATGCACAGAATAGAGATGCAATCAGACAGGCATTCTACAGTCAGTCAGGTAAAACAGATTCACCATTCAAGTTTTAGGGGTGACACATGGCAAACTTTCTATTTTCTGATGGTGCAGGTGTACCATCTAGGTTTGATTTTACAAACCAGAATACAATAGTGGTAACACATGGACTAGGTTACACACCTGTAGTCTGGTGTGTGGTCAATGGGCAGCATGTGTATGGTGATGTGACCTATAATAATACTCTGACATTTACTGTCATTTTTACCAATAATGAAACAGGGGTGATATATTACAGATGAAATTACTAACTGATTTACAACACACATAGAGGTTTACCCATGTCGCAACGTTTTTTAGCCCCTGCAGTAACATTTGAGGGGATTATTACACAAAAAGGTACAGTATCAAATGATGAACACGTAGTAACACGTGGGTATCTACATGGTAATGTAATTAACGGTATTCACCCTGACAGTGCAAACTATGCAAGTGTTGTAGCAGATGGTGGTGTAAATAAACTTAAGATTGACCCATTGACTATCACTAGTGTCACAGTCAATACAACTGCAACAGACCTTGCAGATTTTATTCAAAATGTTTATACAGGTTCAAACTTTCAAGAAGGTGACATTGTCTTTTTGACTACACCATCACCTATTGAATCCTATATTCATAATGGTGGTGTTGCTGGTACAGCTGCAGACTGGAATCTAGTAAATAGTGGTTTGTCAGATGCACAAATTAGAGCAATGTTTTCTGCATCTGCAGGTATTGACTATAATGCTGCTACAGGTGCATTCACTGCAGACCAGTCAGAGATTCAAGGTTTCTTTTCTGCAGGTACAGGGATCGCATACTCAGGTGGTCAGTTCAGCTTGTCTGCTACATCAGATCAAATTTCTGAAGGTGTTAGTAACTTATTCTATACTGATTTACGTAGTCGTGCTAGTCTCAGTATTGCTAGTGTTGCAGGGCCTGATGTACAGTTATTACAATACAATAACAGTACAGGTGTATTTTCTGTCGAAGCTTCAGATGTATTTGCAGAATTCAGTTCAGGTACTGGGTTATCTTATTCAAACGGTGTCTATGCTTTAAATGCAGATACATCTATGGTGTCAGAAGCTGCTAGTGCTCTCTATTTTACTACTGGACGTGTAGATGCACATTTGTCAGGTGGTACAGGTATTACCTACTCATCAGGTGTCATTGCATTAAATGCAGATACATCTATGGTGTCAGAGTCTGCTAGTGCTCTCTATTTTACAGATTCACGTGCACGTAGCGCAATCTCTGTAGATCTTGCAGGACTATCATACAACTCTGGTACAGGTCAGATTGCATTGAATGCAGATACTGATGACATTGCAGAGGGTTCACGTCTCTACCATACAACAGCCCGTGCTAGAAATAGTATTCAGGCAGACCCTGCAGCAGGTAACCTAGTTACATACAATCAGTCATCAGGTGACATTCTAGTAGCCTTGTCATCATTCCGTAAAGGGTTTGCAAATCAGACATTGACTGCAAACACAGCTTTAAACTTGACACATAGTTTAGGTGAACGTTTGGTGCATGTTTCTGCTATGGACGGGTCAGGAAACAAATTAGATTTAGAAATCGTGTACACATCAACTAGTGTTGTACAGGTAAAATCTACAGTGTCTCTATCTGGTATTGACATTGCAGTAAGTATCTAAAAAGCATTTATTTCTCTCAATCCCTAGAACCCCTAGTGCATCCGCTGTACTAGGGGTTCTTTTATTTCTCTTTTATGATAATGATATGAAGGTCTGCAGTACCTGACTGGGTTGCTACCAGTAGCAGTCTGTTTGACTGTCTGCCTGTTTCCATAGGCAGGGGTAGCATATTATTTGCAGGTACAAAACTGTATGCATTTATATCTGCACCAGAACTACTATTACCAAATGTGTTACCATCTGCACCCACATTTGCAAAGTGCAGTGCAGCTGCAGAACCAAAACTGATAGATGTGCAGTCACGTGGTAGTAAAATTTCTACTGCAGCAGTAGTGATGTTTTCTATCGTTTCTATTCTGGGGTATAGATTTGTGTTTGTGTAGTCTACTGACATAGTGAATCCCTTTGTATGTGTTGTATGATTGACAGATACTGTCATTGTATACAATGTTAACACATTTTCGGATAGAATACACACAGACTACATGACTGTTAAATCAGTATGGAGATGGTCATAACATCGGATAGGTTCACACCCGTTAACAGTGCAAGAATCCGACCACATTCTCTTGTTAAAAAAACTTATCCATAGGTATATAAAATGACTACTATTGATTATGCAAATCTAGGTAATTTGCGCTTAACTGCTATGATTGAAAATGAAGTACGTGCAGTACTTGCAGACATGGCATCTATCCGTAACACTGGGGCTTTATTGTTTGCAGGTGATGTTGCAGGTATTGGTTCTAAATCCATGCGTTTACGTTATGCAAACTGGGGTGCATCAACACCATTTGCAACTGCTGCAGACGGTGCAGAGGTTGGTGCTGCTACATTGACACCATCATCTGTAGATGTAACTGTAGGGCGTTCTGCATTGCGTTATGACATTACTGACCTTGCCAGTATGACAGGTCTAGGTATTGACATTGACCCATTCACCATTGCTCAAAAAATGGCAATGTCTGCAGAAGCACGTATCAATCAAATCATTGCTGCAACATTTGCCAGTGCTACAAATAGTGTAGGTACTGCAGGTGTAGATATGTCTGTAGATGATTTCTATGATGCTATGTTTCAGCTCGAATCAGTATCTAACGATGGTGAATTCTACTGTATCCTGCATCCTCAACAGTTATCAGATTTCCGTGATTCTTTGCGTTCTGAATCTAATAATGCTCTTGCATTCTCCCCTGCTACAGAGGAAATGTTAAACATTAAAGGTCAGGGATATGCAGGGCGTTTCGGTGGTGTAGAGATTTTTAAATCATCATACGTTACTGAAGCTGCAGGCGATAAAATCGGTGCAATGATGTCACGTGGTGGGGTTGCATATGCAGTCGGTACACCACGACCATTAGCAGGTTCAGGGGTTGAAATTCGACCTGCAGGAACACCTGTAGTAGTCGCTTTTCAACGTGATGAAAGTAAAGGTTTAACTGAAGTTATGGGACATCTATACTGTGGTGCTGCTATCACTGAAGATGAACGTATTGTAAAAATCGTGACTGATGCCTAAAAGGTTTATGGGTGCATTGGTTTATCCCTTTGTACCTTGCACCCATGACCCTTTTGGGGTCATGGTGTGTTGTCACAAAAATTTAAAATAATCAACATTCATACAAAGGGAAAAAAGTTATGAGTACAACATTCACACCATCTGCATGGACAGGGACAAAACAACAAACTGCCCCTAGCCTGAACATAAAACCCAATTCAGCATTCTATCTATTGCACAGCCCTTTTCAATGGGAACTAGTAGAGATGAATGATGGTCATATTTGGTTGCCTCAGTTTGGTCAGTTATACGAGATTGCAGGTGTTAATGGTATTGAAGAAACACCACAAGGCCCAGACAGTAGAGTAGCTAGAATGAAACTGCAAGAATCAGGGCAGACAGTGCTAGACAGAGAATATGGTTATATCACCCGATATGAGACAAAATATGGTGGTTACTACTACACTATGAAGTGGGATTTACCAAAACAGATTGGTAAAAAGGTTTATTGGAACACTGACACAGATGAATACAATAAATGGAGACTGTCACTGGTTACTATGGGTGTCATTGACCCACCAGAGATAGAGGTCATACATTCTAAAGTCAACATTTTGAATAGAAAAATAGACCGTAAACTAAAGTTTCAACACATACCAGAGGTCAAAAAAGAGATAGATGACCTGTATGCATTGAAAAAACAGATGCAGACTGCATACGATTCTATACATCAAATAGAAACAGAACCTGCAGCTGCTACACCAAAAAAGAAACGTACAAAAAAGAGTGATACAGATGCCTAGTCCCACCAGAGAACAGGTAGATAGAGTGGCAGAACGTCTATATGTAGATGCACGTCAATCAGGTCAGAATGTATCACGTGAACAGGTACGTGCAGACGTTGTAAAACGTGCAAAAAGACTTGATAACAAAAAAACAAAATAACCATAGAGGTGCATCATGGCATATAACGGTAAACCATTTTTTAAAATCCCTAGACCACTTTTACTTGCAGGTGGTGTAGAGGTAAAAACTATCATTGATGGTATCACATTGACTGATAAAGATAGTCTTTTTCAAATCATTGACAGTGGAGCTGCAGATCAAAACATTATTCTACCAGTAGAGAAAGATGGTCGTATGTATTTCATTAAAAATAATGGTCTTACAAATAGTCTTGACGTACAGAATCAGTCTGCTACCAGTTTGGTTGTACTTGCACCAAATGAGATTGCAGTATTGGTTTCAGATTCTAGTGTTTGGTCATTGATTCTCAATGTAAACAATCTATAACAGGTGACACGTGGCAACAGAACGCATATACAGCCCCAGAATTAGAATACATGAGGTGTTAGAACGCAATCGTGCATGCACTATAGACCTACCTGTCTATAGAGATAATGCACTTGTATCACCTACAGCTGCATATTTGCGATTGACAGACCCAGATGGTGCAGATGTTATTGCACGTACTGCAGTTTCTATACTTGCAAATGTTGCCACGTATAACCTATCTCCTTCAGAACTACCCAGTACATTACGTTTGTCAGATGGGTATATGCAGTTCTGGGAACTTACTATAGATAGTGTGATTCACACATTTAAAAAACCATCTGCAATCTGTCTCAGTGCTCTTTATCCTGTCATCAGTGATTTAGATTTAGAGGCAGAGTATTCAGACCTAGCATCTATCAGACCCAGTAGTTTAGGTAGTTCTTATCAGACATACATAGATGAAGCATGGGTGCAGCTGATACAACGCATCAGGGATTTGGGTAACATTGAATACCTGATAATGTCACCACAGTCATTACGTGCAGCCCATAAAAATCTGACATTCTATCTTATCTTTAAAGATATGGATAGTTCAGGTCTAGGTGAGGGTCGTTATCTTGATTTGGCACGTACTCACAGAAAAGAGATGGAATTTGATTTTAAAAGACTATCATTTAAATATGATTTAAATCAGGATGGTAGAACTGATAATGATAACCATAGACGTGCAGCTCTAGGTGTGATTTATACATCTGCACCGCCTGTATGGTACAGGAGATACTGAGATGTCTGCAGTATCTCTATCTACTATCAGACAGAGGTTTGCAGTGTCAATCACTGCACTGTCTGGTTTTGATGAATCACGTAACCCTTTTGATGGTTATGGACGTTCACCAAATACTGTAGCCCATAAACGATTTAGTGTAGGTGTGGGCACTGTCAGTAGTAGAGATGATGATAGACAGAGACGTGATTCAGGTGTCATGACAGACACAGAAATACTGGTCAGATATGCATTTAGAATCAGACCAAAAGACCAGATAGATTCATATGATGATGCATTAACTAGTGCAGCTGCAGTCATGGAAACTATCACAAATAGAAGTACACCACTACATGACAATCTACAAATCAGATTTCGAGGTCTTGACAATGAACTGTCAGACTCTGGTGAATGGTGTACAATCACCCTAACATTTACAGTTTTACATTATTTAACCCTAGAATAAAAAAAAGAGGTCAATCATGGCAGATAGTTCAGTAGTCGGTACAAGACGTGACGGAAAAATTACAATCACAGATGGTGCTGCATCATCATATGAAGTTTCATTTGAGGTAGGGGATTTTAGCTCTGCAGAACCACTTGCAGACCGTGTTGTCATCCGTGACAGAGGTGCAATAGCAGGACTACGTAAAGGTGATGACCCTGTTATCACATTTTCATTCAGTGTTCACATGCGTTCACTGACAGACACATCTGCTGATAACTTGATGGATAGAATCTATAACAGAGGTTTTAATTCTGGTGCACCATTGACATCTACTGGTGGTGATGGTTTTGAACAGTTTTTACAGTCAGTTGTATTTGAATGTGACACTAGTGCAGTAGGTTCTGGAAAGACATACACTGCAACGTATTCAAAATGTTTGCTAGAGGTTACAAACTTGTCTGAATCATCAGATGGTAACACTATCGAGGTATCAGGTGAATGTTATGCAGGTGTAGCATATACACAGGTCTAAATTTCATGACTTAAGGGGGTCAATATGAAAATTACATTAAATACATTTGGTGAGATGAATATATCAACACCATCACTGTCAACCTGTTTTGACATCATATCACAATGGTCTGATAGTCAAAGTAGGTCTGTTACAGGTCGTTTATGTGCTATTGCGATTTGCGTTTGTGCAGATGACAAACGTCTGCCAAAACAGAGACACGTGACAAACACTGTAGACTATGGGTCTAGATGTCTAGATGTTTTACTAGGTGCAGATGTACCAGTATCACAGATTCTAGAATCTGGTATGCAGTGTATTAGTATCATGGCAGGTGCATTACCATCTGCAGCAGAGGTAGATGAAACTGAAAATTTTACAGAACAACCAGAGCTGGAGACATAGAAAGACAGGCATTTGCAATCTCTAGATTTTGGAATAAAAACCCTGAATGGTTTTGCAGCTTGTCAACTGATTTACAGGCACGTTTATATGTAGATTACATGATGTGTCATGAATCAAAAAAAGATGCAGATACAAAAAATAAACAGGCAAAACAGGACAGAATTAGTAAATGGAGACAAAAAAATGTCTAAAACTATCCGATATGGTAAAGGTCGTGGTTCTGTAGAGATTCTAGGTAAAGATCGTGACATGTTCTATCAAATCATAAAAGATGCAGACCCTATCATCGTTAGGGTTCTAGAGGAAACCACAGAAAGACTTGCAAAGCAAAGTGAACAGCAGTGGTTTATCAGACAGGCAAAATATGGTGAATCTAAAGGGTCAAAATACATGCACCGAACAGGCATACGTATCATACCACCTAACACTATAGAAGCATTTGTAGAGAACACTGCACCATATGCATGGGCTATCAGAGTAGGTAGAGAATCATCTACAAACATCAGACAGGGTAAAAGACTGGCAGATGCAGTTTTATGGTCACCTGCAAAGGCAAGTGTAGACAAGATTTTAAAAGAAATAGCAGAGAAAACAGTAAAACGTATTGCAGGTATGAAATGACAGAGTTTGTCAATGGTATCAGAGATAGACTGTATTCATGGTGTGTATTGACATGTATTGTCTGCATTATGATATGGTGTGTAGTATTAGAGGTGAAAAGTGGCAGGTGATGTAAATAAAAGTGTAAATATTGCATTCAAGGCATCTACAGAGGATCTAGAAAGGTCACTGAAAAAGATACCAAATATAACAGATGCACAGGCATCAAAAGCTGCAAAAGAACTTGATAAGAATTTTAAAAAAATGGAGGGTTCAGCAGACAGAACCAGTAAATCAGTGTCTGCCAAAATGAAAAACATGGGTAAATCATTTGCAGCTGTAGCAGTAGCAGTGGTTGCAATGGGTGCAGCAACTATCAAACTGGGTCAACATTTTGCAGATTTGACAAATGAACTGGTAGATGCATCAACAAAAACAGGTATAGCCGTTGACACACTGGCAGGTTTAAGACTGGCAGCAGAGGGGTCTGGGCTTGCATTTGGGAATCTAGAGGGTGGTCTGATAAAATTTCAGGGGTCTATGGATACTGCAAACAAGGGCACAAAACTGACTGCAGATGCCTTTGCAGCTCTAGGTGTGAGTGTTGCAGATGCAGATGGTAATTTACGTAGTGCAGATGATGTATTTAATGAATCAGTAAAATCATTAGGTCAGATAGAGAATGTAACAGAACGCAATGCCACAGCTATGATTTTATTTGGTCGTTCTGCAGGGCCTGCACTGATTCAGTCTGGGGCACTTGAAAACCTAGAAAACATGAAAACACTTGCTACAGAATTTGGAATTGCGATTGATACAAATGGCATTGATTCTATGGCAACGTTTCAGAGAAAAATGGCAGAATTTGGTACAGTTGCAACTGGTGAACTGCAACGTGTGATGAATGCTATTAGTGGTGGTAATAGTCTGAATTCATCTATAGATTTTGTGACAGAATCTGTAGTGTTTATGGGGTCATTGACAGGTGATATACTTGCTATGGTGGGTCAGTCATTTGAAAATGTGTTTGTGCTTGCACAGGCAGGTTATCTCGCAATGACAGGTGATGTAGAACGTGCACAAATAATCATAAATAATGCAGGACAGGAACAGACACAAACAATAGAGAATTTAGCTAATGCATTTACACGTGCAGAGGAACGTGTAGCAAAGTTTCATGAAGCATCACGTGACAGTACAGCACCAAAGAAAATGACTGAAACAGCAAATGCAACAGACGATGCCACAGATGCAATGCAGGGTCTGTCAACTGCATCACAACAGGTCACAGAAAACGTAGACCAGATTGCAGAGTTTTTACATGATTTATTTCAAACAAATATAAAACTAGAAAAACAAATAAAGGACAGACTAACACCAGAATACAGAAAACAGATGGAAGCTGCAAAAGAACTAGGGCTAGAAATAGAGGCTGTGGTTCGCTCTACAGAAGATCAGTTTGATGCACTGCTAGAGACTGCATCTGCACGTGCACTGTCAGTTCAGGAACAGGTACAGTTAAATCTACTAGCAGAGGAACTGAACACCACAGAAACACTTGCTGCACAAAACAGAATAGCAGAGCAAAAAGAACTGTATGAAATACTAAATGAAACGAAAAAGAAATACTTAGATGACATATTTGAGAGAAAAGCTGCAGAGGAACAGGCACAGGCAGACATTATCAGTGCACAGCAGGCAGGTATTACACGTGTTTCTGATTTGGGTATGAACTTTGTAAATGTTATGAATGCAGCAGCAGATTTAATGTCTGTCATTCATGAAAAACAGATAACAGAGTTTAGAGACAAAACTGATTCAGAACTAGCTGCAATAGACAAAATGGTACAAGATGGTGTCATCACAGCAGAGCAAGCTGCAGCACGTAAAGCATCAGTAGAAAAAAAATACAGTCAACAGGTCGAAGAACTAAAACTAAAAGAGTTTAAAATCAATCAATCTGCAGCGATTGCATCTATAGCATTTGATACTGCAAAAGCGATTGCACAAGCATTAGCATTACCACCCGGTGTACGTGGTGCAACTATTGCAGCAGTGGTTGCAACAGGTGCACTACAAAGTGCAGCTGTGTTATCACAGTCACCACCTAAATTTGATGTGGGTGGTATGGTCGGTTCAAGTGACAGTGCACCTGATATAGTGCAGGCAAGTCTACTCAGTGGTGAGGCAGTTCTAGACAGGTCTACTGTACAG
>TARA_R110002126_G_scaffold139456_1_pt1 | contig 15229 bp, 11 predicted proteins | sample TARA_R110002126 | Tara Oceans TARA_R110002126 (sample SAMEA4397536) | marine metagenome | biome: Polar Biome; feature: [DCM] deep chlorophyll maximum layer (ENVO:01000326); material: water (ENVO:00002006), including particulate matter (ENVO:01000060) such as... | depth 30 m
GAAAGAGAGTTAGCAAAAAAGGCTTGAATATCTAAAACATCAGCACATAATCATAAAGAAGAACTTGGGCAAATCTGACCTAAAGGCGAAATATTGGCTAGGGTGCTAGAGAATGACAAGGAAATTATGGATTTAGTAGCTTGATTAAATGTAAGAGAATTTAAAAAGATTTCAAAAAAAGAATGAGTGATTGAATTAAATGATTTAAAGATAATGTCTGATATTGCAGAAAAGAGTACAAAGAGATATGCTATCTTCTGAGATAAAGAATGAAAAGCTACTTGAAATGTAATAATAATTATGTAATTACAGAAAATTACAGTTGGCTTAAATTAGATATTAGAGTAACTTCTTACACCGTACAGATGAAAATAGATTTAAGGAATTTAAGACAATGGCAGAAAGATTATATAACTAATAAGAAAAGATTTAATGTGTTAGTTGTACATAGAAGATGATGAAAGACTGTTTGAGCAGTATTAGACTGAATGTTAGAAACAATTCAAGAGATAGGAGATTATTGATATATTGCACCAACTTACAGACAAGCTAAAAAGATAGCATGGAGAATGATTCAAAAGTATTGAAATCAAATAACATGATTCACATATAATTCATCTGAACTAATAGTTACTTATAATAATTGAAGTACATTAAGTTTATTTGGTGCAGAAAACCCCGACTCGCTTAGATGATTAGATCTAAAGTGAGTTATTTTTGATGAATATGCACAACAGCCCTCATGGATTTATTGAGAGATTATCTTTCCAATGTTAAATGCTAATAGATGATGGGTAACTTTTATTTGAACTCCAAAAGGTAAGAACTCTTTTTATAAATTATATGAAAGAGCAAGAAAAGATGATAGATGGTATACTGTTTTATTAAGATATACAGATACAAACTTACTTGATGAAGAGCAAATATCAGATGCTAGACTTGAAATGACTGAAGAAGAATTTGAACAAGAATATAATTGTAGTTGGGAAGCATTTATGAAATGAGCCGTTTACGGTAAGGAATTACAACTAGCATACAAAGAATGAAGAGTAATGAAAGTTCCATATAATCCTGAACTAGAAGTATATACATTTTGGGACTTAGGTATATCTGATGCAATGACTTTAATATTCATGCAAATAGTATGAAATCAAATACATATTATAGAAACTTATAAAAATACTGGACATTGATTTGAACATTATACAGAACATATAATCTCAAGACCTTATAAATATTGTATTCATTGGTTTCCACATGATGTTAAACAAAGAGAGTTATGAAGTTGAATGAGTAGATTAGAAATTGTATCAAGATTATTAGATTGATATGGTAAATGTGATGTTGTCCCTATGAATACAATAGAATCATGAATAACAGCTTGTAGGTTAATCTTTAAGAATATATATTTTGAAGAAAGTTTAGAAGAGTTTTTAAATGATATTTCATTATATCAATATGAATACGATGAGAAGAGATGAGAATTTAAGAAAACACCAACACATGATTGGACTTCACATTATGCAGATGCATTAAGATATTTAGCAACAGTTATGCATCATCTTATGAAAACACCAATTACTCAATGAAAACAAGATAGTATTCAATGAAATCCATATAATAAAACAGTAGAGGAGGAATATAAAACATTAGATGAAATCATTTTTGCAGATGATGAAGTAAAAGAGATAGAATTTGATGATAATATATATAATTAATTTGACTTTTATATATAAGGCATAAAATAAGAGTATATATTCTTAATTAATCACTATGGTAGAAAATGAATTAACAGAAATTAAGGAACAATCAGAAGTACAAAAATGAGTATCTGATTTTTTAATGTCTATTAAGATAGATGAAACAGATTTATTATCACAGGTAAAGAGCGAGAGAAGTATATGAGATGATTATGTAAATTGAGAAAGAGATGAGATAGAAGCTGATTTAATCTTATTAAGAAATCAAATAAAACAAAAAGGTAAGATAGGAGATACAACACTATTTAATAATCATACAGCTTTAGTTGCGAGAAGTTTTCATAATAAGACACCTATTAAGTTTAAATGAGATAAAAATTGAATAGATAGAGAAATTAAAATGTTAAATTCTGTCTATAAAGAAGACTGACAAACTCCATACATGAAAGCAATTAAGTATTATGAATACTTTGATAAATTTGCGACATGAATATCTATTACTGCTAAAGTAGGGTGGGATTGAATATATAAAAGAAATATATATCAAAACATTAATCCATTATTAGCAGTACCTGATCCTAATGGAGATTATTTTACAGGAGATTATAGATATATCTGATTTAGTTCTATTAAAACAGAATGACAACTAGAAGCTGAATGATATGATATTGAGAATTTACAACAATGAGAAAGTGTACAATGAGCTTTAGAAGTTCAAAGACAAAGTCAGCAAGACCAATGATTTACTACACTAGATGATAAATGATTATATGAAGTATATCTACATTTTACTACTATACAGGTAGAGAATGAATGAAAAACAATTAATAAAAAGATATGGGTATTAACATGAGCTAATGAAAAGGTTATATTAAATGCTTGATATATAAAAGCAGGTAATAAATATGAAGAGAAGTTTCCTGAAGCAATCAAATTTCCTTTGAAGTTTAAATATTGGAAACCATTAAGAAATAACTTCTTTTGAGATAGAATAGCTAATTATACAAGAGATGTACAAATACAAAAGGCAATCATTGCTAATTTAAGGTTAGATAAGATGAGAGCTGAATTATATCCTATGTATTTATATAATAAAGATTATGTAAGTTGAAAAGATTTAAGTTTCTGATTTAATAAAGGAATACCAATAAGTACAGGTATTAATTGACCACAAGTTAATTTACAAAACTTAGTAAGTCCAGTAGCGAAAGATTTAAGAATAGATACAAGTATTACAGTAGACCAGTTAATGGATAGACAAGTAGAAAAATCTACAAGTATATGAGATGTAGTACAATGAACAACTCCTGATAAAAGAGAAACTCTATGAACGAATCAATTAATACAAAGTAATACTGATATTAATTTAAGTTTAAATGAAGAAATAGACTTAATATGAGAAGAACAATGAGTCCAAATATGGTTTGCATGATATTATCAAAACTTTAGTAGTGCTGATAGTAAACTTATATTTGCATGAATGTGAACAAGTCAAATACCAATACAATTAAAAAGAAAAGATTTTATTTACGAATGAAATCTAGCTATAAGTATTGAAAGTAATGCACAGAGTGAAACAAGGAAGAGGAAACAGGCTATGGCTTACCAAATTACTTGACCGTTAATATTACAAGACCAATCTATTAATGAATGAAGTAAAAGACATACATTAAGAAGAATAGCAGAAGCGAACTGAATAGATTGAGAAGATATTGATATAGAAATACCAAAGACATCACAACAAAAACTACAGGCTTTAGAAAATGAATTACTTAATGATGGAGAATATATAGAAATTAATCCTAATGATGATCATGAACAACATTTAATAGAAATGTGAAGTTTAATACTTACTCCTGAAGCTGAAGCTCATCAATATGCACATATACAAGCGAGTATACAACAATGACAAATGATGACTGAAAATCAAGACCAATGAATGCTAAATAGTATGAATAATATAGCTTCTGCACAAACAAGTCAGCAAATGGGGCAAACAGTTTAATACTTAATAACAAACTATGGAAGTGAAAGATTTAATAGAAGATGATTTAACAGAATATGAAAAGATATTACTTGAATTAGATATTAAGAGAAAGAAATATAAAATCTTAACTAAATATTTAGATAGTGATGAATGTAAGGCTATTATTGAACAATATAAAGTTATATGAAATGATATATTAGAAGAAATAATGGTAGAGCTAGATAAGAGAAGAAAATGAGAGAGATGAAAAGCTACTGTATCTGATTTAGATAAAACATTGAGTTATTATGATTTTCAAGTAGAATTAATAAGTAATTTATGAGATAGTGAAGCTGAATTAATATTAAAAGAAGATTTAACTAATAGTTCTTTAGCAACACATACACATTTAACTAATAAGATAGAAGAATTATATGATGTCCCTAGTTTTTCTGAATTAGATTTATTAAAACATACTAGAGTAGAATATGCTTTATTAAAAGAAAAACTTGAATTAATGACTTCTTTGTATTATGATAAAGAAATAATCAGCCCTAATCTTAATCCTTATGAAGCTGAAAAGATGAGTAAAGAAGATTTTGATGCAATGACTGATATAAGTTAAAAATTGATATGGATAATGCAAACAATTTGTATTATTCTATTGATGGTTAACATCAAGCTATTTTATAGCATAATATACAAACAATGGAATATCAAGAAATTGATGAGTGAACTACTGACTCTATCTGAGAAGATGAAATAGTAGAAACTGGGGAAGATGGAGAAGAAACAACTCCTAACAAGAATAAGAACAAATCCAATTTTAATAGTCTTTATAAAAAAACTAAGGAGCTTGAATCCTTGAATAGTAGTAAAGATGAAGAGTTAGCTAATTTAAAGGCTAGTCTTAAAGAATGGGAGGAATTAAACCCAGAGATTGAAGATGAAAAAAAGAGTAATAGAGAAGTTGATAGTCTTAAGGTATCAATATTTACACTTAAAAATCCTGAATCTGAACCACACTTAAAAGAAATCCAAAGTGTTATGAGAGAATATAACATAGATATTTCTAAGGCATGGAAACTTGTTAAAGTAGATTTACCTGAAGAAAGTACAACTACTACTGATTTTAATATTTCAAAGAATACATGAATCTCTAAGAATTTATCAAAAGTATCTGCAGAAGATGCCTTGAAACTATCTCCTGAAAAACAAAGAGAATGGAGAAATATACATCTAGGGTAAAACTATAACTGTTAATTTAATAATTAACTACAAATATCATGTGATATGTAACTAATGATAATGCTGCTGTTGTAAAAAAACATTATGCAAATGCTGTAGAAGACCAACTACAATTAACTCTTACGGCAATGGATTTTGCTGAAATGGTTGATATTCCAAATGGTACAACTAAACAAATCCCTAGAGTTGATATGAGAAGTACAGGTGATTATACTAAGTATACTGACCAAACTATTGCTCCTATTAATACTCAAAGTGAAGATATTGTTATCAATACTACTCCAATGGTAAACTTTGCTATGGATCCAATTGATGAACAAGATAACTATATATCTTTATCTCCTGAAGTAAGAAATGATGCTGCTTATGCTATTAAAGCTAGAATTGATTGAGCTTTCTTTGCACAAGTATCTAATGCTAAATGGAAATATGATGCTAATGGTTTTGGTGCTAATACTGGAACTTTAACTCCTGTTGCTTTAGTAACTGGTGCATCTCAAAACTATTCTGCTACTTTTGCAAATGCTAAAGCTGGACTTGTTTCAACTTGAATCAATGCAAGTGCATTAAAATTATGAGTAGACCCTTTTATTCCTGCTGGACTTATGACTGTAGGTATGGAAACACAAGGTAATGTTGCTTCTGAATCTTTTTCAAGAGGTTTTAAGGGAACATTTGGTGGAATGGGAGTATATGAAAGTTCTACACTAACTTCTAGTGCTGTATTTGATTGTGCTACTAATCCTACTGCTGCTGATTTTGTTTACATCAAAGGTGTATTATTCACTTTTGTTGCAACTCCTGCTGCTGCTTGAGATATTGATATAGGTGCTTCTGCTGATGCTACTATGGCTAACTTAATTCTTGCAATTAATGGTACTGGTACTCCTTGAGCTACTACTTATACTGAAGTATCATGAGATGATAGAGCTAGATTAGAATGAACTACTGCTGTAGATTGAACTGATTTAATTACTATTACTTCAAACAGAGGTGTATTAATGGCTAGTTCTTCAATGACTGCTGCTTCTAATGACTTTGCTGCTCAATCTGTTAATGCTGTACTTTGTGAAAAAGGTGCAATTAAATTAGCAATGAGAGGTGTAAGAATTGAAGAAAGAAAAGAATCTTTAAATCTTGCTACTAATACATTTATCTATGCAAGATACTGATTGAAGACTACAGTTAGAGGGTCTGAAAGAATGTGTTTAATAAGTATAGAAAATAAAGCTGCTGAAGCATAAACTTAATTAAAAGAACTGTAAAAGGTTCTTTTTTTTTTGACTTAATGATTATAAGGATATAATAAGAATATTATTTAATAAAAAATAGATTATGATAAAAGTATGGAATAGAACAACAACTTTAATAGAAACTATTGAAGAAAAAGATTATGATTCTAAAATTCATTTTCATAGAAATACACATGAACCATTAAATATAGTGGTAAAAGTAGAACCAACTAAACTTGAATTACTAAAGATAGAAGCTACAGAAAAAGGAATAACTTTTGCTCCAAATATCTGATATGATAAACTAAAAGAAAAATTAATTACTAATTAAAATAATATGTTAATTACAGATATAGAAGCACAAATAAGAACAAGAACAGGAGTATCAACTACACAATATTCACAAGCTCAATTTTTACTTGATATTAACGAAGCTAAAGATGAGTTTTGGAGTACAGTAGTTGCTAAATTAAATAATGAAAGGAACTGGGATAGTTGGAAATTAGATAATACTTCATTAATTTCAGAATATCAAATCCCTACAGTTGCTTATGATACTGCATGAGCTAAAGTATTAAGTTGAGTGTCTATGAATTATACTTGAGATACTTATACAACAACTTGATTACCTATTTATATACCTGCAAGACTTGTAAGCCCTGATAGTTTACAATATGAATGGAATTACTATGTAGAAAATCAAAGCACCTTAGACCCTATTTATAGGATAGCAGATGATAGTATTTTTATTGCACCATCTTTTAGAACTGCAAGTTTGGCTGATAGAATAAAATTAACTTGAATAAGAAAAATACCAGATTATACAATTGCTACAACAGAAGCTAATTTAAAATTACCTGTAGATTTTCAAAGATTATTAATATGGAGTGTTATCCCTTTTGCCTTAATGGCTAAGAGGTCTGATAATAATACAATTCAGAAAGCACAAAACGATTATGAAAAAAAGAAATTAGTAGCTATACAAAATATGTCAGCAAGAAAAGAATGACCTATAACTATGGAATATCCTACACAAGATAATATATATAATGATGATTTAATTCTTAATAGAGCTTAATATGGATTATGCAGCAATATTTAAAGGTGCTTCGTGATGAAAAAGCGATAGTCTGTTTACTTGAATATCAGACAGTTTTCAAGAAAGTAGTAATATAGAGATAAGAGAGGATTCACAATCAATTACACTTACTAAAAAATTAGTTAAAGATAGTTCAAATACTATAACAGAACCAATTAATTGTTATATAAAGGCTTCTACATGAGATATTTTTGCTTATTGAAATGTATGAGGAGTATATCATAAGACATGATGAATTTGGTATAAAAACTCTACTACTATTAGTTGAGCTATTTTATCAGCTATTGAATTTAACTGATATATGTATTTAACTAATTCTACAACTTTATTTAGAGTAGCATTAGTGAATTTTTGACATGCTATGACATTCATTACTTATCAAACTTTCACTAGCTCTAGTATTTACCACCCATTTATTATACTAGAAAATACATTATATATATGAGATAAATATTATGTAGCTTATTTAGATAATCTTTGAGATTGGTTACCTACTTTCCTAGAGATAAACAATGAAACTACAATAACACACCTTAAAATACAATGAAATAATATAAAAATATATGCTAAAGATATATATGATAATACTAATTTAATTTATTGGGATACTATAAATACTGCACCAATACAAACAGTCCCTTTGAATTGATTAGAAATGCAACAACTTATAGAAAAAGATTGATATGATTATATTATTTCACATAATATACTATGAATAAGAGATTGACAGAAACTTCAAACCTTGAAAGACAATATTGAATCTTCATCAAATATTAATTCTATTACTATTAAAGATGATAGAATTTTATATTGATGAACATGAGTAATATGGGAATGGGGTAGATTAAACAAAAATTATCCTGATGTATTATCAAATAGTTATACTACAAGTAATGCTATAACAGATGTAGTTAATGCAATATTTTATACATGAAGTGAATTATATGTATCTTGGAGTAATTGAATTACACATTGAGTGGATAAACTTTCAAGTACAGTTTATAATACTACATGATATATTATTACAAGAGTACATTATTGATTAACTAAATCTATTAGAAAATTTAGTGAAAATGTATTAAGTGCTTTTGATAAAATTCTATGAACAGATGAAATTAAACTTTATTATAGAACACAAATAACTTGAAGTTATATTCTACATGAAACATTAACAGCAAGTAGTGATAAGGTAAATGACTACTCAAATATGTTACAACTAGCAAGTGAATTTAATTTTATAGAATTTAAAATAGAATTAAGTTGATGAACTACAACTCCTAAATTTTATGAATTATATTTAGTAATGGATAACTTACAATAATATGAAAATAATTGATTATAATAATATCTTAGAATCTGAACTGTTTGATAGCTCTATTAATAATAATGCAAATAATAATCAAACTCCTTGATTAAATGCACCAATGTTAGATGCTAATACATCTGTGTTTAATATTCCTACAACTTGAACAGATATAGTTGGTTGGGTTAATTGAGTTACATTTGCTTCTACAGTTTACAATATAGTTACTTGGAGTGCTTGAGATATAATATTATGAGATTGAACAACTTATACAGTTACTTCTTGAAATACTTGAGCAATGAGTGCAGTTACATATATTTATTTAACATTATCTACTTCTGTTATTGCAACAACAACATCAGCAGTAAATAGTGTTTGAAGTGATAAAATCTTATTATGTGTAGCTAATTTAACAATAACTTGAAAACAAGCTGAATTTCAAGCCTTTGGAACAAGTAGTCAATCAGTATTTATAACAGCTGACAATATTGCAGCAAATACTATTACAGGTAATGAAATAGTAGCTAACACAATAACATCAACACAAATAAATACATCAGGTATTAATATCTGAGAATGGTCATGAGACTTAGATAATGTAGATGATGGTTCTATTTATAATAAAACTACAGTAAATGAAGTTACTTGAGCAGGTAGATGATTTAATGCTTTAAATTCTAATAATAGATATTCAGAATGGTTATCTGCATGAGAAATGATAACTTGAACTAATCCTACAAACTGAGTTGTTTTTGATAGTGCTTGAATAAGATGATATTGAGCTTGAGTAAATACATTTGATTTAAAAGCAAGTGATGGTAGTGCATTATTTAGAGGTACAATATATGCTTCATGATGAGAAATAACATGAGATTTAGATGTTTCAGGAAGTATATCTACAGCAACAGCTTGAACTGGAGTATTTCTACAAAATGATTGACTTGATTTTTATTATTCATCTTCATTAGCATGAAAAATATATTCAAATTTTAATGAAATTGTTATTTGATGAACTTGAAAATCTGTTGCAATAGTTGGTTCATTACTTGCAACAGGAGTTATTAACTTATGAGCAAGTGCATTAACTTTACAAGTAGACCCAATTACTAATGACTTAAACTTTAATTGAAGATTTATTCCTGAATACACTTGAGCTTATACTGCCTCTTCTTGAAAATTTGTAGCAAATTCTAGTTGATGAAGTCCTACATATCAAATGGGAGCATTAACAATGAGTGTATGATGAACTAATAGATGATTTTTTGTTTTATAACTATATAATATGTTTGACCCTAAAAAAGAGATTTATGCTTCAGATGAAGATATAGATGCAATAATTGCTATTAAAGAAAGGATAGCACAAGAGCTACAATGATTTATTTGAGATATTCCTAAAGAAAATGATAAATTATTTACAAAATATATAAGTGAAGATATAAAGTTAAATAAACTTAAAAATATTAAATAGTCTTTTTAAAGGGCTATTTTTTATTTGATTAAAAGTATAAATTGCTTATTGTAATACTAATAACCTTAATATAAAACTATGGCTACTCCATTAACAACAGAACAAAGAAATGCTATATTAAAGCAAAGTGAATGAATGACAACAGAGCAAAAACAATCTTTTGCTACTGATATTCGTTCTGCACAAGCTAGAGAGTCTGCTAAAACTTCTACTAAACCAGTTGAAGTAAATACTCCACCTGCAATAATTGATAATGTACCATCTCAAAACATAGAACCTACTTGAAATGAAGATTTAATCCAACAAAATAGGGATAAAATTAATGCAAATGCTTGATATACTCCTGAAGCTATACAAAATATACCAAATAATAATATAGTTGATACTCCAGTTACACAAACAACTCCAAAAACTACAACACAAGATACAGTTGAAAGTACACCAGTACCAGTTTCTATAGCTGACTGGAAGACTCAATGAAGTGATATAGCAACTCTTGAACAAATGATAGAGGAAAAATATTGAACAGTTGCAGAAAATAACAATGGAGTCTTAAATGCTAATATTTGATGAGTTGACTATCAATGGAATATAGATGATGCTTGAAATCCAATTAAAACTAAAGTATGATGAGAAAACCCTGATGATATATATAATCAATTAGTATCTTGACAAACTATTGCTGAAACATGAGTGAAAACAACTAAAGCCTATTCTACTGCTAAAGCTAGATATGATATATCTAATAAGTATTCATCATATACAGAAGAACAGTTATATAATGCTTATGTAAATTGAGAAATAAACTGAACACTTGAAAGGGATTTAGCAACAAATCCTAATTTAATGGTGGCTAAAGAAAGATATAATAAAAAAATAGTAACGGATAATATAAACCAAGAGAGCATAAATATGTTAAATATTTATAATGGTAAAGGAATAGAAACAACAGAAGAAAAGAGTTTTTTAGAAAAATTATCAGATTCAATTACTTCTAGTTTTACTAATAAATGAAATGATGTTGAGAGTTTTAAGGATTATATGTCTACTAATTATCCTGATTTAGTAACTGATACAAAAGATTTAAACCAAAAGAATACAGATTTAAAAGTTTTAGTTGATGCAAGAGATGCAAGACTAGATGAAATTATCAAAGAAAATCCTTGAATCAGTATAAATAGAGCTACAATGTTAGCAACTAGACAAAATAAAGATGTAAATGCTCAAATTAAGAGTATGTCTTATGAAATAGGTAACTTACAAGCGAATATTAATTATCAATCTACTATGGCTGATAAAGAGTATGGATATGAATTACAAAGGGAAGCTAAACAAGATAATTTAGATAGAGAACAAAGAGCAATGCAATTTGATATACTTAAGACAGCAGACCAAAGACAATATGAAGCTGATAATAAATGAGTATCAACTTCAGTAATAACAAGAGATTGAGAACAAATCTTAATTAATACTCAAACATGAGCAGACATTAAGAACTTATGATTTACTTGAGGTACTGCTTGAGCACCTAGTGTAGAAAGAATAGGAACAGATAAATCAGGGAATCCAATATATTGAACATATAATAATACTACTTTAAAATATGAAGCTATTGATGTATGACAAATTACAGATGATATTAATATTACTACAGATAATTGAGTAAATAGTATAGTAGATTATAGTACAAAGTTAAGAGGTAGAGAAAATTTACAATGTTGAGAATTAGTAAATGATTACTGGACTAAGGCTACTTGAAGTAGAGCTTGAATGTGAGATACTTTGAAGAGTAAATTAGATGCAGTAGCTAAAATATGAGAAAGTGAAACACCAGTTATATGATGATTAATGGTATCTAATCCATTATGAAATGAAATATGACATACTTGAATTATACAAGCAATTAATGCTGATTGAAGTATAGATGTATTAGAAGCGAATGCAGGTTGAAGCACAGAGTGAGAAGCTCCAGTAATAAGAACTTATAGTGCAGAACAATTTGCTAATATGAGTTTTAGTGAATCTCCTACATCATGAAAAGATGAATATACAAAAGATGTAACAGACTGGGGACAAAATATACTAACATGAAAAGCTAAATTAACTGATATAACATGAAATCCTGAATTAAAAACACAAGTATCATCATATATAGCTAATTCTAAGCCAGTATATAAAGAAGATGACCATATGATAATTTCAATGGATAAAGATATAAAAGCTCTATCTTCATTAGTTACTTGGGATAAAGAATGATGAGATGATTTCTGGGCTTTTGATACTACGAATGAAAGCTTAGCAGAAGATGTGTCAGGTTCTCCTTTCTTATTATCTCCTGTAGATAGAATAACATGAGAAAAATGACAATTTTTAAGAAAGATACAAACAGTATTAGATAGTCAGGCATTAAAAAACCTTATAGCTGTTAAAAATATGTGAGCTACATTTGGGCAATTAACAGAAAAAGAAATGTCTATCTTGCAAAAGTCTGCTTCTCTATTAAATTCTGCTGCAGATAGAGATAAAGATGGTAATATATATTTCTTTACTATGTGAGAAGAAGAGTTTAAGAAAGAGTTAAAATTAACTTTAGATTCTCTTATGAACACAAGGTTAGGATTATTAGGGCAAGAAGAAGACTTATTTGATAAACTATATTAATCATGGAATATAATGAAAAGTTAATTAAGGATTTTATAGAACAACAAAAAACTTTATGAAAATCTAAAATTTCTATTAAAAGAGCATATAAAGTTGCACTTGATTCATGACAATTTGATATAAAAGAAACTCCTAAGCCAAATACTTTTGTAGATTCAATGGCTAGAAGTATTAAACCATTATGAGAAGTCTTTACGAAAACAATACCTCAAATGTGAAAAGATATATTTTCTTGACTACAATCATTAGCAGATGATACAAGAAGTTGATTGAGTTGATCTAACTATCCTGCTCAATGAATAGTTTGAAAGACTAAAAATATCTTTACTGATATGCAGACAGATATTAAACAAGTAAAAGAATTTGAAGTTCAATGAGAACAGTGAGCTCTATCATCTCAATTACAAGCTACTTGATTTGCATGAGGTGCATTTATTAATACAGCAGAAGAAATATTCATGTCAGGGTTAAAAACTATAGCTACTGATGACCAAGAAAAATTTGCTAAAGAACAATTAGTTAAATTATCAAAAACTGAAACATGAGAAGATATAATGCAATTCTATCAAAAAAAGTTATGAGAGTATGAAATGTTAAAGAAGATAAATCCTGCTGAAGCATTAAAACAAAAATCAATCATGAAAGGGTTAGAAACAGCTTTTGAAATAATACCATGAGTAACTACATTAAAAGTATGAGAGAATATAGTAGATGCTTGAAAAAATATATGAGATAAAGTAGTACAAACTTGAAAGAATCTATGAACTACAGTAAAAGACTTAGCATGACAATGAGTACAATATTGAAAAGAAAGACTTTGAGCTTTTGATATGTCTTCTACATCTACTAGAAAAGTAGGTTGAATATGAAAGATTAAGTGAGCAATAGATGCTTGAACTGAAAAGATAGCTTGAAAAGTATTGTGAAGTACAAGTTGAAAGAAAGAGTTATTCCAAGCAGCTAGTCCAAGTTATCAAACATTGTGAAATGATAAAAACATATCTAATATATGACAAAACTTTGAAAAAGCAGATGAAACAGTATTAAAATATTGATACACTCCTACAGATACTGAAACGAGAGCATCAGCATTTAAAGGTAGTATGAAAAAAGTATGGACAGAAGTAGAAAATGCTAGAGGAGCAGCAATAGAAAAAACAGATGGTAGTCAATTTGCAGATTTAATAGATATAGAAATAAAAGATAGAATAAATAGATGAGAGTTTCTACCTAGTGATGAATCAGATATTACAGCTTTAACAAAGTTAGCAGAATATTATAGATGATTAGAAGCTATTGATATACCTACTTTATGATGAATGAGAGCTAGATTAAATGCTGAAATATCTTTTAAAATGTGAAGTGATTTTTGAGACATGTATAATGCAGTATTGAAAAAAGTATGAATTGCAATAAGACAGACTGAAAATAATATTATATGAAGTGTTAAATGAACTCAATTCAAAGAATTAATGCTAGAATATAAGGCTTTAGCTGAAACATATCCTGATATTATAAAAGCAAATATCAAGAATATGAGAAAAAAGTGAAGTTCTTTAGAAGAAAGTTTTTCAAGAATAAGTTGAATAGGAGATATTATCGCATGAGCATGAAAAGTATTTACTAAATGAAGTTCATGATTTGCAGATATAGGTAAATGATTATGAAAAGTTGCAGTATGAAAAGTTCTTTGAAAATTAAAAGATACTGATTTTCTTGTGAAAGAGTGATATAGGAAATTAAGTGCAACTACACCTAAGGTAATTAAAAAGAAACCAACTACAAAACCTAAGGTAACAGATACTAAAAAGCCTACTGTAATTAAGAAAGAAGTAAAAAAGGTAGAAGAGAAGAAACCTACTACTAAAACTACTATCAAAAAGCCTGAAACAAAGAAGACAGAGCCAAAGTCAGAAACGACTCAATCTACTACTAAAACTACTATCAAAAAACCTGAAGCAAAGAAAGAGGAAGTTAAAAAGATTGAATCTAAACCTAAAAAGCCTTGAAATATAGATAATACAAAAGACTTACGAGATGTAGATGATTTAATAAGTGAAGCTAATAAATATAAGAGTTTTGAGGAGTTTATTAAAGCATTAGAGAGTAAAGAGGGAGTAGTTATTAATATGAAGCCTAAGGATTTATACAAATATCAAGACACTAAGGTTATGAATAGCCAAGTATCTAACCCTGATATTGAAGATAGTTTATTGAAGTGATTTGATAAAACTAAGCCAGTAGAATTAAAAATATGAAAAGATGGTAGTGTACAATTAGTAGATTGAAATGGTAGAGTAACATCTGCTATTGCAATATGAATTAATAAAATACCAACTAGAATAAGAAAAGATAATTGGTATAATAAAGAAAAATTTGCAGAATATTTTTGAAGTAGAAAAGAAAATATAGAGTTCATTAATCTGGAAGATATATATAACAAAGTAGAAACTACTACAACTAAACCTAAAGTAATTAAAAAGACTGAAGCAAAGAAAGAGGAAGTCAAAAAACCTACTCATCAAGAAAAGATAGTAGCAGAAGATAAAGCA
>TARA_R110002126_G_scaffold54246_5_pt1 | contig 15229 bp, 13 predicted proteins | sample TARA_R110002126 | Tara Oceans TARA_R110002126 (sample SAMEA4397536) | marine metagenome | biome: Polar Biome; feature: [DCM] deep chlorophyll maximum layer (ENVO:01000326); material: water (ENVO:00002006), including particulate matter (ENVO:01000060) such as... | depth 30 m
AGGCGTCGAAGCCAGGGCTTTCCCGGCGGACCCGGTCGAGCAGGGCCGCCCAGGCTATTTCCTTGAAGAACTCGTTGCCGGCGATCTCCGAGGACTGTCCAAACACGCGATCTTGCATCTTCTGATCCCATTCGATCAGCTCTCCGCCAGCTTGCGCCATCACCTGGATGCGGCACGCACGCTCCAGTAGGTAGATGCGAATATACGCGCTGAACGGGTGATCGCCAACTGCCAAAGTGCCGTGGCTCGACAGGATCATCAAATTCTTGCTGCCCAGATCGGCGACAAGCCGCTCTTTTTCGTCGGCTTCCAGGGCAATGCCTTCATAGCCATGATAGGCGACGTCATTGTAAACATTCATGGCAAGCTGCGAAATCGGCCTCAGACCGCCCTTCTGGGCTGCCACCGCAACGCCGGCATCGGAATGCAGGTGCAGCGCCACATGCACATCCTCTCGCGCCGCGTGAATGGCGGAATGAATGGTGAAGCCGGCCGGATTGATGCCATAGCGCGATGGTGGAAGCACATTCCCGTCCAGATCAACCTTGACCAGATTGGACGCCGTCACATCCTCATAGAGAAGACCGAAGGGATTGAGCAGGAAATGCTCTTCCGGGCCGGGCACGCGCATCGAGATATGGGTGAAGAAAAGATCATCCCATCCATGCATACGCACCAGGCGATACAGCGCCGCCAGGTCACAGCGCGCTTTCCATTCTTCGGCCGAAACCTGGTCCTGAACCGACATTGTCGTTTGATCGTCCATGCTCGTTACCTCCCGCAAGGTGTTGTCGTTTTATGTTTTGTGAGGGCAATCATCCGATGCCGGGCGGGTTCGGTCAAATGTCCTTTGCCAGCCGCAGGCCTGAAAACTGCCAGCGCGCCTGCGGCGGGAAGAAATTCCGGTAGGTCGGGCGGATATGCCCTTTCGATGTGGCGCAGGATCCACCGCGGAGCACATATTGGCCGCTCATGAATTTGCCATTGTACTCGCCAACGGCACCGGGGGCGGGCCGGTAGCGCGGATAGGGCGCATAGTCGGACCGGGTCCATTCCCAGACGCCGCCAAACATCTGGCGCAGGCCAATGCCCGGACCGCAGACATCGGGATGGGCCGACTGGCCCGGGACTGCAAAACGCCCGTCCGGGCCCGCAGAGCGCCGTGCGGCGTGTTCCCATTCGCGCTCCCCGGGCAGGCGGGCGCCGGCCCACTCGGCATAGGCGGCCGCTTCATAGAAGCTGAGATGCACGACCGGCGCATCGGGCCGCGGCGTCACTTCGCCATGCAGGGTGTATTCGCGCCACGCCCCGTCGTCCTCACGCCAGTAGAGCGGTGCCTGCCAGCCTTCGGCATTCAGGCGCGCCCAGCCATCGGACAACCACAGCGACGGTGTGCGATACCCGCCATCGCGGATAAAGGCCGCATATTCCGCATTCGTCACCGGCCGGTCCGCCAGGGCGAAAGGGGTCAGAAGGGCTTCGTGGCGCGGGCCTTCATTGTCGAACTGGAAGGGCAAGCCCTCGACACCGAATTCAAACAGCCCGCCATCAAATCCGACCCAGGACGCACCGCTATCATCGCACGCCGCGCCCGGTCCGGTGTCCGGAAACGCTGCTGGCGCAAACGGGTTGTGCGACAGCACATGCTTGATGTCGGTGAGGATGAGCTCCTGGTGCTGTTCTTCATGCGCCAGTCCCAGGCGCACCAGGGGTTCGAGCCGCTCCAGCGCCTCGCCTTCAAGGGTCGTGAGCAGGCGCGTCATTGCGTCATCGACATGCCGGCGGTAGCCCAGCACGTCTGCCAGCCCCGGCCGGGACAGGAAGCCGCGCTGATGGCGCGGGTGACGCGCCCCGATCGTGTCATAGTAAGAATTGAATAAATAATTATATTCGCAACTATATTCGCGATATCCGTCGAGCACTTCCAGAAGCAGGAATGTCTCCCAGAACCAGCTGGTATGGGCGAGGTGCCACTTGGTCGGACTGACATCGGGCATGGTCTGGATCACCATGTCCTCACAGTCGAGACGCTCTACCATTGCTTGTGTGTTCGCTCTAATGCGCGAATATTCAACCAAGAGTATTGGTTCGGACACGTCCTTCACTGTCAGTTGCCTCCCGGTTCAGCCTCATTAACAAGTTTTCAAGGCCGATCAGCCTTAATGCTACACAAGAACAAGCAAACTCATGCCAGGTCCATGGTCAGCAACTCTGCGCAAGCTATAGCCCAACTCGCACAATTGCGAGACCCCACCAAGCGTCAGCAGCTTGCGATGGGCGTCACGGATATGTGTCTGGCGCAACCGCTGACGCCCTCCGCGGAACCTGTGGTGGGCGAGTTGTTGATCACGCTATCGGGCGCGATCGACGCGCCAACCAAACTCGCCATGGTGGAAAAACTGGCGACATCGGAATGGGCGCCGCATTCCGCGATCCGGCATTTTGCCTTCGACGAAATCGAGACCGCCTGCGTGGTCATTCGCAAAAGCCCGCGGCTCACCCAGCAAGACATGATCAGCCTGGCCGAAACCGGCTCAGTCGACCACCGGCGCCACCTCGCGAGCCGGCCGAATCTCGGCCTCGCGGTAACCGATGTTCTGGTCAAGCCAGGCGAGGCCGTCATTCTCCGGGCCTTGGCCAATAATTGCACCGCACAGATCAGCGAATCATCGCTCGACATCTGCCTGAACGTCGCCAAAGACCATATGAAGCTGCGCGAGGCGCTGGCCCGCCGGCATGATCTCTCGGCCGAATATGCGACACAGCTCTGCATCATGTTGCCGGAAAACTGGCGTGAGGATTTGTACCGGCGCTTCGGCCTCGACAAGGAGTATGTCGAAGGCCTCGCCGTCAAGGCGGCCTTGAGCGCGACCTCTGCCGGCGTTGACGACGAAGCCATCCGGGCCATCAACGCGGCCGAGAAATCCGGTGCGCTGACCGGGAAGTACGCCCTGACGGCCTTGCGCGCCGGCAAGGCCGCGGTATTTGACCACGCGGTCGCCCGGCTTTGCGGTTTGACCCCGGCGCAATGGCGCGTGGCGCTGGCCATGGGCGGCGTGCGCGCGGCTGCAATGGCCTGCCAGGCTTGCGGTCTCGATCGCACTGACTACCCGATCATTCACCGGGCGCTGCAACGCGATGGCCGCATGCACCAGCAGCTCGAGGGCGAGGCCATGAATGCGGCCGCCAATATCTTCCGCATGTACGGGCCGGAGAAAGCTGCCAACACCTTGCGTCAGATGGGAAGCAGGTCTTGAATACGCGCCGGTCATAACGGACGCCCCCTTGCCCCCTACCCTCGCCTTTCTCGCCAGCCCCCGCCCCGACGCCAAGGCCGCCAAGGCCCGGCTTGAGCAGCAATACGGTCATGTCGATCTGAATGAGGCGGAAGTCATCGTCGCGCTCGGCGGCGACGGGCTTATGCTTGATGCGCTTCATGCGGCCATGAAGTCGGGCGCCAGCGTCTACGGCATGAATTTCGGCTCAGTCGGCTTTTTGATGAATGAGTTCCGCGAGGATGATCTGCTCGCTCGCCTGGGTGACGCCGAACACGCCCGGCTTCATCCGCTGCGGGCCTCCGGCGAAGATGTCTATGGCCACCCGTTCCAGGCGTTGGCGATCAATGAGGTCTCGCTGTTACGCGGCACGCGGCAGACCGCCAAGATCCGCATCAAGATCGACGGACGGCCCCGGATGGGCGAGCTACAGGCCGATGGTGTCCTGGTCGCCACACCGGCGGGCTCGACCGCCTATAATCTGTCGGCCCATGGTCCAATCCTGCCATTGAATTCGAAAGTCCTGGCGCTGACGCCAATCAGCGCCTTCCGCCCGCGCCGCTGGCGCGGCGCGCTCCTGCCGCACAGCGCCACGGTCGGGTTTGAGATTTGCGAACCACGCCTGCGCCCGGTTCATGCCGTTGCCGATAACCAGGAATTCCGCGAAGTGAGCTGGGTTGAAGTGGTCGAGGCCAATGATGTCACCTTGACCATCCTGTTCGACCGCGGCCGCGATCTGGCCGAGCGAATTCTGGCAGAACAGTTTGAAAGTTAGTTGTGCTTAGGGGGGTGTTAAGCACCCCGCCCTATAGTCAACGCAAGTAACTCAATTCGCACCCGCACCGGCGAGACGATAAAAATGGCGCTCGAAGCACTCCTGTCCCAGACCCGTATTCTGGTCGTGGACGACAATGCCGCATTGCGGGGCGTCCTCCGGGTCTCACTGCAAGCCTTCGGCTGCGCAAAAGTGGTCGAGACCGGTTCAGTGGCGCAGGCACTTGATATCCTGAAGACCCAGCCGATCGATCTGGTCATCACCGACTGGAAAATGAAACCGCGCGACGGGATCGACCTGGTCAGCAGCATCCGCTCACCGGTGTCCAGCCCCTGCCCCGGCCTGCCCGTCATCATGCTGACGGCCTATGACGGCACTGACAAGATCCGCCAGGCTCGCCGTGCCGGCGTCAATGCCTTCCTGATCAAGCCCGTTACGGCTGCCGCCCTCGCCAGCTGTCTGCGCGACGTGCTGACCGGCGATCAGGGCTATGTCGAAACCGATTCCTATGTTGGCCCCGAACGTCGGGAGGCCGACCGGTCTGACCGGTCTCATTCGGCCGCCCAGCTCACCGTTTCCCACTAAGAGGATCTCACGCATGGCCAAGATCAATCCTGATGTCGAAATGATTGCCGCGCCCAACATGCTGCAGATCAAGATCGGTGGGCCGATTGGTGCCGCCGACCTGCACCTCATCGAGAAGGCCGACAACGCGCTCAATGATATGCGATCGGACTTCGCACTCTGGCTCGAGGATGAGGTCGAAAAGCTCGAGAAGTCAGCCAGTATTGCGCGCAAGGAAGGGCTGAAGGGCTCGGAAGGTGAAGAGCTTTTCATCCGTGCCCACGATCTGCGCGGCCTCGGCTCGACCTATGATTTCCCGATCATCACCCGCATCGCCTCATCCATGACCAAGATGATCGACATGCCGGAGAAGCGCGCCGTGGCTCCAATCGGCCTCGTGCTGGCGCATGTGAATGCGATCCGCGCGGCCCTGGTGCAGAATATCCGTGACAGCTCCGATCCGGTCGCCGCCGAACTGGCTGATCAGCTTGAACTCATGGCAGAAGAATTCGCGGCACCCTGGAAGGACGAAGCTCAGCCCGCCGCCGCCAGGGGCTGAGCGTCCTCGGCGAAGCGCCGCAGCATGTAATCCAGATCTTCCTCGGGAATCCCCTGGAACCGCGTAATGGCCCGCTCCGCCAGGACGCGGCGGAAGTGTTCACGGCTCTCGCCGTCATGGGGCATCTCGGTGGAATGATAGACATCGAGCCCGGCCCGGATCGCCGGATAAAGGCGCGGCGGCATGCCGGTCCGGTCATAGATCGCGCGCAGGCCCAATGGCCCGGCATCATGAACCAGCAGCCAGGCCTTGGCGTGCGGCAATCCTGACAATTCGGCAAAGGCATGCTCCACGAAGGAGACATGCCCGCGAAACAGGGCCCGCAGGATCAGGGACGGCGTCAGCCGGCTATTCATCCGCAATTGCTGCACGAAATGCTTCGGATCATGCGCCAGGCCCGCCTGGTCGACCAGATCGATCGTCGCGCGCTCACGCGCGCCCTCGGCGATCTCGACCGCGAGCTGCGGCGGCAGGGCATGATTCTTGACGAGACGGTCAAGCGCCTGGTCACTGATGTGCGAAATGAGGCGTTCGGTGATATCGAGCGGCAGGTGGGACCGGGCGACAAATGCGTCCATCACCGCCTGGCACTCGCAGAATTCAGTAAAGGCCCGCTGATAGGCAGCCTCGTCGAACTCGGCACCGTCATTGGAGGCGGCGAGTCCCACCGCGACCTCATCCTTGGAGTCGAGAATTTCGTGCACCACAATCGCCGAAACCTGGTCGCGGGCGGCCACGGCGCAAAACTTCGCCGAACTCGCCCCGTGAAGGACTTCGATCAGATCCTCATCGGTCAGCGAAGGGCAGGATAGCAGCACGGGAGCAGCAACAGAGTCGACGTCTGATGCGAGCTTAACGGCAATGTCGTGGGGTAGGTTAGGCGACTGGCGCAGCGTCACTGCGAGCGACCGGCGAACCAGCTCGGCCGCATCGCGCGCGATCAGGTCAAGAATGTCATGGGCCGCTGCGCGCTCAACATCGGACAGGGTTGCAGCGTCGATACGATGGCAGATCTTGCGTGCCGCCAAGGCTCGCTCTTCATCCGTTTGTCCCCGCACCAGGCGGCGGACATCGGTTTCAGTCAGGCGGTTTCGCAGCGCAATGACGGTCATGGTTTTCCCGAATTCTTTCAGAACTTAATGAAGCTTAACGCCGACATGCTTAATGAAAGCTTGTCGGCACTCCGATCCATTTACGTTTCACGCACACGTCCTGCGGCCGGCGCATCCAGTGAGGCGAGAATTTCCAGCAAGGCCGGGGACAACTCGCCATCACCGACGCGCTGGCTACCCGGATTGACGGGCCCGGCATACAGTCCGCCCGGCGCGCCCGAGCCAGCCCGGGGCGCAGCCGGTTGGGCAGGCCCCGTATCCGGCAGGCTGACGACCGGCCGCTCCCGAGTCAGCGAGGCAAGAACCTCACTCGCCGAACGCGGCCGCGAACCGTCGTAGAAAATCGGCCGATTCGCCTGCGCAGCCTGGGGAAACAGCTCATCGGCCGGGACGCTGGGCGAACGTTCCGCGGCGGCAATCAGGCCTGCCGCGCCATGGGCACCGAGAAAATGGGCGGCATAGAGTTCACCGCCGGAGGCTGGCCGCCCCAGCCGGGTTTCGATGACCTGGGCATTTTCCGAAGCCAGTTCACCAGCCATCCGCGCCGCCGTTTCAGGATCGAAACGGAGATCCAGGATCCGCGACCGCTCGGCCGGGTCGGAGACAGCCAGGCGGCCGCTCCGGTCCCGGGTGATGGATTGCGCCGCATCGCCATGCCCGTGCTCGGCGCCATGGCGCTGCATCACGCCCAGCCAGGTCTGCTCGATGAACTGATACATGCCCGCCGCACTGGAGGTCGAAGCCTGGGCGCCGGCGTCGAAATTGCTTTCCCGTGCGGCCGTTCGCAGCAGAAAGTTGAAATCGGTACCGGTCTCCTGCGCAGCCTGACGGATCAGGCGCGTCGTGGATTCCTGCTGGCTTACTTCAATCGGGCTGACCACGTCAGACCTCCGCAATTTGGCTGAATCGATTCGTGGACAAGCATCGCGCCGCGACGCCTAACCGCGCGTTAACGATGATTGGGCTTGCTGGCGCTGGCAATGCACGCTAAAGGTGATCGGCTTGTTGGCGGCGGAGAAATGCTGTCTACTCGCGTGGCAACAGATAGCGGAGTCGAAGATGAACCGAACACTGATTACCGCCGCCGCCGCACTGGCCGGCCTGATGGCGCTGAGCGCCCCGGCTGCTGCAGAGCGCATCCGTCTCGTCAACATCTCTGGCTACAGCGTCATTGATAACGAGCACCTGGTCCTCACTGGCGGCCCGAATCGTCACCACCTTGTCACCATGCGCAGCCGCTGCGCGGGCTTGCGTCACGGCGTCCAGGTCAGCCTCAGCTTCCCTTCAACGACGACGCTCTACACGCCATTCCTCGAATATGTTTCGACGCGCGAGGGTAGCCGCTGTGCCATCGACACAATCGAGCCCGTAGAGAGCGTCGACGCCGCGCGCGCACTGATCGAGCAACGCGCAGCGGAAGAAGCCGCCGCCACCGCGGACACATCCACGCCGATCCGGTAGCGCGAAAGCGACCAGGCCCGGCCGGGCCCGCATCCCGGCACTCCCCCAACCGCACGCCCGCCAATCTGGCAAAATGGGCTGCGGCGGGGATCACGGCGGCAATTAATGGTTACGGTTTCGGCCCGTCATCATGGGCCAATCGGAAAAGCCAGCCGAGCCACGAGCTGAGACTCGACCTCTCCGTCATCGCCCGCATGGCGCGCGTCACAGCGCGGCCGCGTGTCTGTCCAGTCGACCCCGGATCGGGCGCACGGCCTTGGGCCGGAGATGACCCCAGCCGGAGATGACCCCAGAGGGTGTTCCGATGCTCGAATCCCCGGTCATGCCGTGACCGATTGCGCGCCACTGGCCCCAGGGGCGGGTCTTGGCCGATACCATCTCATTGAATTTATGAGCGTAACCGTTTGAAGCACCTGCGCAGACGGAGATTCCCGATGAGATTCAGTCCGCCGAACAGAGCGCGATGCGGCATCTGCGCCGACCCGATAAATGCAGGCTATATGGTCAAATGCAGGCTGTGTGGTCGAAAATGGTACCGCCTCCCCGAATTGAACGGGGGACCTCTAGATCCACATTCTAGCGCTCTAACCAACTGAGCTAAGGCGGCACCGGGCACGCACCTGTTGGACAGGGCGTGAGGCGCGGGAAACTAGCGCCACCATCGTGCGGTGGCAACCATGCAATCAGGCCATTAACAGGCCAAGTTCAGCCGGGCTCAGACATAACCGCGCGCGGCCATATGTGCCCGCATTGCCTCAATCCGATGCTCATCGGACGGATGGGTCGAAGCGAATTCGAGCTGGCCGCCCTGATGGGTGGTCGACATCGCGATCCAGAAATCGATCGCCTGGCGGGGATCATAGCCGGCGGCCACCATATAGTCGACGCCGAGGCGGTCGGCCTCGAACTCATGCTGGCGCGAATAAGGCAGGATAATCCCGAGGCTTACGCCCATGCCAAGGGCTGCGCCGAGCTGGTCGCTATAGGCAATCTCGGAACTGTTGGTGAGCGCCGTGCTGACCAGGCTCATTCCGATTTGCGCGGCCATCTGCTGGCTGGCGCGTTCGGCAGAGTGGCGCCCGGCGATATGACCGATCTCATGGCCCATCACGGTCGCGACATGGTCATCGGTTTCCATCAGATCGAGAATGCCCTTGTAAAACCCGACCTTGCCATTTGGCAGGACCCAGGCATTCACCGTGTCGCTGTCAAAGACGACGAATTCCCAATCCAGGTGGGTCTGGCCGGAGGCACTGACGATACGCTGCCCGACACGATCGAGCCGGCGGGTATAGGCGGGATCGCGTGAGACACGCTCGCGCTGCAGGCTTTCGCGCCATGCCTGGGCTGATAATTGCGCCAGTTGCGAATCCGAGACCAGCATTAGCTGGCTGCGCCCGAGGGCCGCGTTTTCGGCACAGCCCGCGATGAATGGAAGCATCGTACCGGCGGCCAGACCCATCAAAATTTCGCGGCGACGGATCAGTTCTGTTAGTTTGCTCTTACTCATCCTCAACTCCCCCTTCGGTTTTCCGTCAATTAACCGTAAGACTATCGTAGCGCTGCCATTCCGTCTCGCCTGAAATCGGCGGGAATGGTGATCGCGCGGCATCTGCAAGTAACCGGCCCGGAGTCCGCTACCATGACACGCCTGCTGCAAGTCATCTTCGTTCTGATCGTGCTCATCATCGGTGCAGCGATCATCATCCCCTTCGTCCTGCCATCCTCCTTCTATCAGGACCGCGTTCGGCTCGCCGCCAGCGAGGCCCTGAATCGCGATGTCGCGCTCGATGGCGCGCTGGAGCTGCGGCTGCTGCCACGGATCGAGATCCGGGCCAGCAATGTCTCGATCGCCAATGCGGACGGTTTCGGGGATGCGCCCTTTGCGGAAATGGGTGAAATGCGGGTCGCGGTGAAGCTGGAGCCCCTCCTGTCACGCCGGATCGAGATTGCGGAATTCGTGCTGATCGACCCGGTTATCCGGCTGCAACAGCGCGGGGCGCGCAATAACTGGACCTTGGCCCCGGCGGGCGCCCCCCCGCCAGCTGCGACCACGTCGGATGGCGGGTTTCGCCGCCCCGGCGCCTTGCCGCTGGAAGCCAGCTTCGGCGATGTCCGCATCGAGAACGGAACAATAAGCTATTCCGATGGCACCCAGAGCCATGACATTACCGGCCTCGACCTCGCGATCGGCCTGCCATCCCTGGACGGTCCGATGCAGCTGGACGGCGCCCTGAGTGCCAATAACGAGCGGATGAGCTTCAGCGCGCGCATCGCCTCGCTCAGAGGGTTTTTCGAAGGCCGGGAGACCGGTCTTCTGTTCGATCTCGGTGGCAATCTGGTCACGGCGCATTTCGACGGCAATTTCCGCGAGTCCGCCGATCTGTCTGTCGATGGCGCCTTCAACACAACCGTGCCCTCGATTCGCAATCTGGCGCGCTTTGCCGGCACCGAGATGCCACCGGGTGACGGCCTGCGCCGCTTCAGCACCAGCGGCCGCATCGCCGGTGACCCGGCGCATATCGCCCTGACGGCAGAGGCCATCCGGCTCGATGATATTGCCGGCTCCGGCCGCCTGACCGTCAATCTGGAAGCTGCCAGGCCACGTCTCGACGGCGCGTTGAATCTGACAACACTCGACATCACCCCCTATCTGCCCGAGTCGCCTGCAGAACCTGCGGCCAGCACGGCGCAAATCGCCCCCTGGAGCGAGGCCCCGATTGATCTGGCCGGGCTCGGCCTGGTCGATGCCGATCTGCGGCTCAGCGTCGGGACGCTGAAATTCGGTGAGATCGAGGTCAGCGATACCGAATTGCGCATGCGTGTCCTCAATAGCCGGCTGGAAGCCAATCTCACCCAGATCGCGCTCTACCAGGGACGCGGCACGGCCGACATCGTCGTCAATGGCCGCTCGCGCACCCCTTCCTACTCGCTGCGCGCGGACCTGACCGGGCTCGACGCCGAACCCTTCCTCACGGCCGTCGCGGGTTTTGAACGCCTGCGCGGCACCGGTGCCATGGAGCTGGCCTTCACCAGTTCGGGCGCGAGCCAGGCGGCCATCATGCAGAGCCTGGCCGGCAATGGTCAGTTCAGTTTTTCCGATGGCGCGATCACCGGCCTCAACGTTGCCCAGACCATCCGCAATGTTTCCAGCTTCGTATCCGGCAATAGCTCAGCCAGCGATTCAGAAGCGCCCGCCGCGACGGGCGAGAGCGCAGAGACGGATTTCAGTGCCCTCACCGGCACATTCACGGCCAGCGCCGGCCGCATCAGCAATTCCGATCTCCTGCTGCTCAGCCCGCTCCTGCGGATCACGGGGAGTGGCTGGGTAAACCTGCCTGAACAGAGCGTGGACTACCGCCTGCAGCCACGCGCCGTCGCCTCCATCCAGGGTCAGGGTGGTGATCGTGACCTTCAGGGGATCACCGTACCGGTGAGAATTCGCGGCGACTTCAACAATATCAACATCGGCGTCGACACCGAGGCCGTGGGGCAGGCCTTGCTCACCGGTGCCGTGAGAAACGCCCTGGGCGGCTCGAGCGGCGAGGCCACATCGCCGGAGGAGGCCGTCCGCAACACCCTGCTCAATGCGTTGGGCCTGGGTGGCAGCAGCGAACCCGACGCCGAACAGCCGGCGGATGGCGCCGAACAGGCCCAGCCCCAGGCCGAGGATCCGGCGCAGCAACTCCTGCGCGGCCTGCTCAATCGTGGACGCAGCACGCCGCCGCCCGATCCCGCGTCCGATGAAGAGCCCACGGACGATAATGGCAATCGCTGATCAGGAGCGGACCCCGGTGCCAAGCCACCGGGTTCCAATGGCTGAATGCCCGCTGAACGCGATTGTGCTATTGAGTTCAGCTTCCGTGCAGCATGCTTGTCACGATACACTCACCATCCTGTACTGACGGAGATCAACGATGAAGATACGCTATCGACTGACGGCCCTGGCCGCTCTGCTACTCGCTGGCGCCACGGGCGCTGCCAGCGCCCAGGAAATCATTCTCTTCGACCAGCCCAACTTCCAGGGCCAGAGCCTGACAATCAATCGGGCGACAAGCGATCTGTCGGCGATGCGCTTCAATGACCGCACCAGCTCATTCCGGATCGTGTCGGGTCAGTGGGAATTGTGCATCGACTCCAATTACTCCGGTGGCTGCTTCACCTATACGGGCAGCGAGGCCAATCTCGGACGCTATGACAATCTCTACACCGGTGTACGCCCGGTCGCGCCAATCCGGGGCAATCCGGGTCGTCCGGGCGGAGGCAATTCGCTGACGCTTTATTCCGGACCCAATTTTTCCGGTCGCGCCATTGTCGTGACCGACTCCCAGTCCGATCTGAGCCGTTTGGGTTTCAACGATGCCACCCAGTCGATCCGCTATAGCGGACGCGGCAGCTGGCGCGTCTGCGATGACTCCAATTTCCGCGCGGCCTGCATGCAGGTGAATGGCGATCTTCCCACAATCCCCGGCGGCCTGGCGGGGCGGATCAGTTCGGTAGAGCCTGATTATAACGGCAGTCCCGGTGGCCCCCGTCCCGGTGGCCCTGGCGGAAATTACGGCCCACAGCCGCGCAGTGGTGTCTGGCTCTTCGACGGTGCCGATTTCACCGGCCAGCGCGTCGACATCCAGCAAGACATAACCAATCTCGAACGGGTCGGGTTCAATGACCGTGCCGACAGCCTGGCTGTCGCCCGCGGCGAGACCTGGCAGGCCTGCGAGCATTCCGACTTCCGGGGCCGCTGCGAGTATTTTGAAGGCGACAGTGTCGAGGATCTGACGCGCTACTACCTGCGCAATACAATCTCGTCTCTGCGCCGCGTCGATGGCGCCTATGGCCAACCCGGCAATGGCTATCCGGGACCGGGCGGTGGCTCCGGCTATCCTGGGCCCGATAGTGATCGCGGCATGAATGTGCGCGGCGGTGTGCGCGGCGTCGACGCCGCCTTCTTCGCCCGCCCGGAAATCAATGGCATGGGCGTTGACCGGTGCATTGGCGAAGGTGGACGTGTCTGCGACGCGGAAGTCGCCCGCCGGGTCTGCCGGTCCGCCGGGTATAGCCAGGCCGCCCATTTCTCGGTGGACCGCTACAGCCGCAGCCGGACCTGGTTTATCGGTGCGAACCAGGAATGCCGGGCCGGACGTTGCGAGCCCATTGTCGACCTGCTCTGCACCAACTGATCCGGCAGACGCTCGTGACTAAACCGGAACGCCGCCCCCACCAGGGGCGGCGTTCTGCCGTCTGCAGCTGCGCAGCGCCCAATCACCCGTTTCGTCCCGGAGCAAAGCGGCGTATATTGGTTACAAACGAAACTAACCTCGCACAGGATGCCTGCCATGCCCGTCAATGACCCCGTCGTCGCCGAACAAACCCCGGCCGCGGATTTCACGATCGAGCAGAAATGGGATCGCTATTCGGCCGAGGAACATGCGATCTGGACCACGTTGTACGAGCGGCAGATGAAGATCCTCGGGGACCGTGCCGTCCCGGAATTCTTCAAGGGTCTGGAATTGCTCAACCTCAATGAGGGCGGCATTCCCGACTTCCGGCGCATCAATGAAAAGCTCGAAGCCCTGACCGGCTGGACCGTTGTGACGGTCCCCGGCCTGATCCCTGAAAAGGAATTCTTCGAACACCTCGCCAATCGCCGCTTCGTCTCGGGGCGTTTCATACGCGATGGCGAAAAGCTGGATTACCTGCCTGAGCCCGACATTTTCCATGATGTCTTCGGGCACGTCCCACTGTTGAGCCTGCCGGTTTTCGCCGACTATATGGCCGCCTATGGACGCGGTGGGCTGCGTTCGATCGGCTTCGATGCCATCGAGCAAATCACCCGCCTCTACTGGTACACGGTCGAATTCGGCCTGATCAACACGCCCGAAGGCCGGCGGATTTACGGGGCCGGCATCGTCTCCTCGCGTGCCGAGTCGATCTTCAGCCTCGAAGCGCGCTCACCCAACCGTGTGCATTTCGATATCGAGCGGATCATGCGGACCGATTACCGCTATGATGACTTTCAGCAGAGCTATTTCGTGATCGACAGTTTTGAAGAATTGATGGAAGCGACATATCAGGACTTCGAGTCGATCTATCAGCGCTTGCGCGGCCAACCCGATCTCAAGCCATCCCAGATTATCCAGGGTGACAAGGTGTATAGCGAGGGCAGCCAAGAATATGCCCTGGCCGGCGGCCTGCTGAAACAGGCCGCAGCACTCTGACGCGCCATCAGCCGTTCAAACCCGGCAGGCTTGGTTTCAGGCGCTCTTGAAGCGGGCGACCGCCTGAAACGACCTAGCGGCAGACCAGACGCCGGCGCCCATTGGCCTGGACTTCAATGCCCATCGTCTGCGTATTCGCAAGGGCCGCTTCGAGCTTCTCGCCCGAGATCGGTTTGACGATATAGAAGCTGGACCCGGCCTCGCGGCACCGCGCTTCCTTGTCTGGATTGAGGGCGCCCGAAAATGCACCGATGGCGCCGCCATGCAGGACTTTACTCGCCAATTTGATAAACTCGATGGGATCGTCTCCGGCCAATCCCATATCGGTCAGGACGAGGACCGGGCCGCCGGCCCGGCGATATAGATGGGCCAGGGCCTCTTCGGGATGGGTGAAGCTCTCAAAATCCAGGTCAAACCCGGCATCCTCGAGATCTGTCCTGAACAGGAAGTGCTCGTCCGGATCATCATCGATCAGAATGATTGGAACGCCTTGGCTCACAACGTCTCCCCATAACAACCGCGAGTGGTTCGCCGCGATACGATCCTGATTCGGGGCAAATGGCCGCAATCTTTCCGAATGGTCATCAACCGCGCTGGAAAGGATAGAAGTCCGATCCAAGATCGAGCAGACCGGTCAGCGCATCCAGCGCCTGCCGGCTTTCGACCAGCAATTGCGGGTCAGCCAGGTCGGACGGCATCAAGCGCTCCCGGTAATGCGTCTGCCCCCATGTATTGAGCGCCGCAAACAGCTCGGGGGTCATGATCACATTCGCCGAAACGGCCTCGCGTTCGGCCTCTGTCAGCACGACACGAAGCCGCAGGCAGGCGGGGCCACCGCCATTGCGCATCGATTGCCGGACCGAGGCAAAACGGACGGCGCCAATCGGGCCATTGCCACTGACCAGCCGGTCGCAATAGGCGCGGGTCGCCGGGTTCTCTCGTGTCTCTTCCGGCGCCAGCAGGACAAGACGGTCCTCGCCGGGCATCTGCAGCAATTGGGAATTGAACAGATAGGAGGTGATGGCATCGTCGAGCGAAACTTCGCTGGCGGGCACCTCGACAAAATCGGGTTCGAAGAGGCCGTCTGCGGCGCGCCGGATAGCGGCGACCGCCCCTTCCCGGTCCTCGAAGGCCTGCTCGTGATAGAAGAGGCAGGTGCGCGTGCCGACACAAACCACATCATTATGGAAGGCGCCGGCCTCGATGGCGGTGCGGGATTGTTGCAGCAATACGGTGCGGGCCGGATCTAGCTGATGCCGGCGGGC
>TARA_R110002126_G_scaffold2818_1_pt1 | contig 15217 bp, 16 predicted proteins | sample TARA_R110002126 | Tara Oceans TARA_R110002126 (sample SAMEA4397536) | marine metagenome | biome: Polar Biome; feature: [DCM] deep chlorophyll maximum layer (ENVO:01000326); material: water (ENVO:00002006), including particulate matter (ENVO:01000060) such as... | depth 30 m
AGATATTATTCAAAACGGATACAATAAATAATTTAGAGCATCTGAACCCGGTGGACCGGGAAAGGTCCTTGGTTCGCCTGTCCCGAGATCAAAGTGAATCGGAAAGCCCAAGAGGAGGAGCTTAATAGTCCACTTACATAAGAATGTAAGTGGACTTTTTTTTAGAAATTTTTATAATAAGTAAGACCTAAAAGTGGGGGGTGAGATGAACTAAATAGGGGAAAAAAAAATAGCAGCAGAAAATTGTTTCCGCTGCTATTTTCAATTTAGCAGTCAAAATTAAATTGCCACCTATTTTATCAATAGTCCAAGTTCTGCTATTGCAGCAAATGTATTGCTTCCGGCAATTCTTTTGGCTTCAAGTTTTATATATCTTGTTTTTATAGAGATTTTAAAGTCATGTCTTCTCAAAGAGGGGTCATTGATAAGGTTTCCAAATTCAAAACGCTCCAGTAACTGCCAGTTGGATCCATCTGAGCTATAATAAATATCTCCTAAGGCAATCATTCCTTCTTTGTCCGCTGAAGGTGGTAAATAGGTAAAACCTGTTATGGTAAGGACCGTGCCTAAGTCTACCGTAAGCTGTTGTCCGCCATTTTCACTTCCTTTTGCTTTGAAGTAAGTTTCTTTATTGCCATCAATTGCTTTTGAAGCTTCGTGATTCTTTTCAGGAGAACTTGCATTTACAATTTTCCAGTTGGCTTTAATAGCCCCAAAGTGAGCTTCGGCGGTTGCACCACGATCATTTTTGCCGAAGGCTACAGCCTTTACTTCTCCATGTTCCAATTGAAAAGGTCCTTCATACAAATTAGATTCGCTGTTGGGCTCACTTCCATCTAAGGTGTACCTGATGCTTAGGTCCTTATTCAGGCTTCCGGCAATATCTTGTTCATAGGTTTTCCAGCCAAAATCCACTTTTTTTGGCGCAATGCTTATTATACCTTTTAAGTTTCTTTCAATGGTTAATTGTGGAGGACGGGTTTCATAATAGTAAGCAGCCACTTTATTGATGGCGGGGATATACCTTTCTTCATCTACCGTAATCCGAAGCTTATTGGTGTATACTTCAGGAAATCGGAGGATGTTTTTATAGCCTATATTGAATCCATGTGCTATTTCTTTCCATTCCCCTTCAAGTAAAGCCTCCAATGTGAAGGCCGCCACTCTTTCACCATGAGATTTGATTGCTTCTTGGATAACCAATCGATTCATTTTTATGGGGGCTTTCAAGCTAACCTCAAATGATTTTGATTGGTCGAGTAAAATAAAGCTTTGGTCATCATTGTCCAAAACCTCTTTGGGTCCTTTGGCATCAATTAATAAATCTTTACTATAAGTATTCCTTATTCTCTTGCCTACTTCCTTAAGTACTTTTACATCCCTATCAGGAAAAAGCCCTTGAGTGTTAGGGGGGATGTTGAGAAGGAAGATTGAGTTTCCACCAACAGCTCTTTCGTACATGTCAAAAACGTCATCAGCACTTCTTACTCCTTGTTCGTGGTCATTTCGGTAAAACCAGCCTTCTCTAATGGAAGTATTTGTCTCTGCAGGTTGATAGTGCAAATATTTAGCTGTGTATAAATTTTCCAAAAAAGCAACTTCTTCCCCGGTAATGTCTTCAAAGCGATTCATCTGATTAGGGTTTTCCTGATAAGGGATAACATTCCATTCTATCCTTCGAGTTTGCCCTGATTCGTTGCCACACCACCTAATGTCTTGTCTGCCAAAAATAACAGCTTCCGGGGCTAGTTTTCTGATTAAGGTTTTCCAGGAGGAGTAATCTTAGGTTTGTCCTCCTTTTCTTTTTGGGTGGGCGCCATCAAACCAAACTTCTTTTATAGGACCATACTCGGTAAGTAATTCAAAAAGTTGATTAAGGAAATATTCGTTATAATCATCTACCTCAAATTCGAAAGTAGTTTGGTTTTCAAATGGCCTTCCTTTGACAGTGGCAGGGATGGTTCTTTTCGTTTTTTTACTAAGATTTCCATACAGACCCAAAGGGTTTTCGATTTGGTACAAATCTGCAGGAGAAAGGTATACACCAAGGTCAAGCCCATATTTTTCGCAAGAGGCAGCGAGGTCTTTCAGTACATCCCCATTGCCATTTCTAAAACCTGTAGACATCAGGCCATGTGTGGTGTATCTTGATTGCCATAATACAAAGCCATCATGATGTTTGGCGGTAAAGATCACCTTGGTCATGCCAGCAGCTTTCATTGCTTCGCACCATTGGTCCGTATCAAGTTCTTTTAAATCAAATACGGTAGGATCCTCCATGCCGGAACCCCATTCTTTGGCCGTAAAAGTATTTGGGCCAAAATGAACAAATCCAATAAACTCATCTTTAAGCGCATTGTATTGGTTTTCTGTCGGTACAACATGGGCAGCCTTGAGACGAATGCTGTCTTGGTTGTCGTCCTTGTCAATGTCATAAGTTGATCTAGGTGCTAATAAAAGGTCCTTCTTAGAAGGACTGCATGCAATAGAGAGGAGCAGGCACAGGCCTATCAAGATTTCCGTGGGCTTCTTTGGGTCTAAAGGTGGTTTCATATTGGATATTTTGTTATTTTTTTATATAAAAAACCAAACATAATAAAAAAAATTATTTTTCTGTAAAGGCTTTGGTTTTATATTCGGTTTTATTCCTTGGGAGGTAAATAATATTTTTCTACCTTGGAGTTGTGGAATAGATCGCCTCCCACTTGTTATTCGAAACGAATGAATGGATGAAAAGAAGGGGGTATTGAACAGGGGAGTTCCCAAAGAAATGAATATAAAATAGTAAAAAAATATCGACAACCATTCATATGTATTGGCTTGAATAGTAGGAGATTAAATATAAATTCATTGATAAACCAAGTACCTCTATAAATAAAATGAAAATGCAATTCAAAGTTTTTTTAGCCTTACTGTTTGCTTGTTTTTGCTCTCAATCTATGGCTCAGGTTATTGAGATTAAGCCCTATCTACAAGATGTAGAACCAAGTTCTGCCATAGTAATGTGGCAAACTTCAGAGGGAGAGGAAAGTATTGTGGAATGGGGCACAAGTCCTAATCTAAGCAATACTGCTAGTGGAACAGCTGAGGCAATCAATTTTGATAAGGTTCAGGTTCATACTGTTAAAATCACCGGTCTAGATCGTTTTACTGAATATTATTACCGTGTTCGAACAGGAGATGTGGTCTCTGATATCTTTCAATTTAAAACACCTCCTTTTTCTAATGACGGTGAAGATTTTAAGATGGTGGCCATGAGTGATATGCAATATGACCACAATCAACCTGATAAATTTAGTGAAGTGGTGAACGAAGGAGTTATCGGTTACCTTGAAAAAGAGTTTGGTGGATCTTTGCCGGACAATTTGGCCATGGTACTTATTCCGGGTGATTTGGTGCAAACAGGATCTAAATTTTATCAGTGGAAAGATCACTTTTTTAATCCGGCAGAGAAATTATTTTCTGAAGTGCCCGTATATCCTGTACCGGGTAATCATGAACGGAATTCAGTGTATTACTTTAAGTATTTCAGTTTGCCAGAGAATGGTACTCCGGCCTATGCAGAACACTGGTGGTACAAAGATTATGGCAACACACGTGTAATTGGTTTGGATTCAAATGATGGTTACAGGGATTTAAGGGAACAACTTGATTGGCTAAAAGAACTACTTGCAGACACAGAGAAAGACGACAATATCGATTTTGTTTTTGCTCAATTGCATCATCCTTTTAAATCCGAACTATGGATTCCCGGCGAAGAGGATTTTACAGGGAAAATTGTGACAGAATTGGAACAGTTTTCAACCAAGACCGGGAAACCTAGTATCCACTTTTTTGGGCATACGCACGGCTATTCAAGAGGACAGTCCAGGGACCACAAGCACCTTTGGATCAATGTTGCTTCAGCTGGCGGAGCGATAGATAACTGGGGCGAATTTGAAGGAAGGGACTACGATGAATTTACGGTTACCCAAGATGAATACGGCTTTGTAATGGTATCAGTAGATGGAAATAGAAAAGACCCTAAGTTTACCATTAAGCGTATCAGCAGAGGTAATACGATAGCGCATAGGGAAAATGAATTGAGGGATAGCATTACCGTATGGAGAAAAGAGCGCAAACCATCTGCTCCCGAAGCTCTTTCTCCTTCTGGAGAGGGCGTTTCTATAAAGGGTGCTGTTTTGAAAGCGGGAGAGTTTAAAAGCGAATTTACAGGCACCTTTCATGCCGCTTCCCATTGGCAGGTGTCAAAATCAGAGGATTTTGAAAATCTAGCTTATGAGAGCTGGCAACAATTTGAAAACTGGTATTATAATGAAAATCGACAAAAGGACGATGACTTAACCGATGAAAAAACGGAGCGACTCAATCCAAATACTACTTATTATTGGAGGGTTCGCTTTCGGGATCAAAACCTGAATTGGAGTGATTGGTCCAATGTGCGTACCTTTAAAACAGAATAGTAGTAATAAATCTTACATAATTAATCTACAGAAACAAGAAAATTAATCTGTCAATATTGTACAGAAAAGTCTATGGTAATAGCTTAAAAACCGTTTACCCAAGAAAATTTTTCATTTATTATAAGCTCTTTTTCTTTGTTCAAAAATTCAATATAGGCCAAAGCTATAGGTGATAATTTCTTAGATTTAAGCCAAATTAAATTCCACTCTGTTCTTAATGGTAGGCCCTTGATAGGGATAATTTGTAAGTCTTTATTGCTTAATTCATTCCCTATGCCTATAAGCGGCATGATTGAACACCCTAATCCTGAAATGACCGCTTGTTTGACTGCTTCATTGGAAGTCAACTCCATTTTTTTACGGGCTGAATAGTTGTTTTTTGTTATGAAGGATTCCATGGCATTTCGTGTTGCGGAGCCTTGTTCTCTAAAGATGAGAGGCATTTGTTCAAAAAGTTTTTTCTTGGTCAGGTTTTTCTTTATTTCTAATTTATTACTTGCGACATAAAAGAGTTTGTTCTCCATCAGCGAAATTTTATTGACCTTTAATTTTTTGGGAAGTACAGAAACCAATGCAAAATCGACCTCATTCAATTCTAAACTTCCCACCACACTCGATTTATTCGTTACGTCCATTGTCAAATCGACCCCCTCATTTTGCTTTATAAAACCTGATAAAAAATAGGGCATGACACATTTTCCAGTGGAAACAATAGAGATTTTTAGCCGACCGGAAAGTTGCCCGTTGTAGGCCAGTGTTTTGTAATTGATGGCATAAACCTCATGGAGAATTTTTTCTGCAGCATTTGCGATCTCCTTTCCAAAATCAGTGACATAAAGTTGTCTTCTAACCACCTCTGTAAGAGGGATTGGAAATTGATCTTGAAAATTTTTTAGCTGTACAGTAACGACCTGTTGAGCCAAATGCAATGCTTCAGAAGTGGGGGAGCTTTTGGAGAGAAACAGTCACCTGAAATCCCTGCTTGACAACGAATGGATTTACTTGATGGTGATGGATACCGAAAAGAAAAATAAAATTTTTAAGTACAAATAAACTTTGAAATGGGAGCCATTTTCTAGCAATAAAGCAATTGGTGCCCAAAGAGCACTTAATCCTATAACTTTAACTGAGCTTGCTTTATAAGTGGGTTGGGAATGAGGCGGTACGGTCTTTATTAAGTTGGAGGTTGTTCTCCATCTCAACTATAATAACCTATTAAAGATTAAATTAACTTATTCTCAATAGTTTAATATTGGAAGCTAATATAGGGGGTATTTAGGGTTTTAGGTCTGCGCTGGGTCTATTAAAACGTTCATACATTTCAATGTCAAAGTAAGAAACGGTAACAAGGTTGTCTAAGGTTATGATCAAATCAACATCCAATTCATAAAGTGACTGGAATTTGACTTCTTCTACATATTCAGAATAAACATCAAGATAATGGGTTGTAAAGATCAATTTCTTTTGTACATCTCGATATCCGCTAAATACCGGAATGACTCTGATGTAGTTACTGACAGTAGGAATAGGTAATTCTTTTACCCATGCGATATAAAACTTATCAGTATCCAATGTAAATTCCAGAAGTTTAGCATCCTTGAATGAGGATCTAAGTAATAATTCGAGTTCATTTCCGACTACTTTGATAGCCTTCTCAATTTGTCTTTTAGGATCTCTGCAAAAAGTTAAGTTTCCAATTTCTGTTATCAACACAGCTATAAGAAACGAAAAAAACGTGGTTCCAATAAAAGGGGTTTTTATTGGGAAATATCCGTGAATAAAAGGAATTAGACTAGGGGATGCCCATTGCACAATTAGGCGGGTAATAAATGAAAAAAATAATAACCAAGTTCCTATTAAAATTGTATCAAAAACAAGCCTTTGTCGATCTAGTCTTTGTTGCTTGAATTTGAATTTATTAAACCTGGATAATAAGTAGTACCCTCCTAAAAGAGGCAGTATTAAAAGGTTCCAAGGCATTTGAAATTAGGTAATTTCGGGATTCAATTCCTTTTTTTGGATTCTATTTCTTTGAAAATGGAAGACTTTTTTAATCTGCTGATAAGACTTTGAACTTTTTCTTGTTTGAAAAAGTCTTCATTTTCTATGTAAATTCTTCCTTCTTTGGTCGCTTTTACGACGTCTTTATTTTTCTTTACTTCAATCATATCAAAATCTAATATTTTTCTGTATTAATCAAAAACGTAATCAATGGTTTCTTGGTTTAAACACAATTATAAAAATCTAAAAAGCCATTCAAATTGAAACTTGGTTTGCAAATTGGTAGAATTATCATAACATTAGTTTAAAGTAGTTGATTTTTTTCATTTATCCCAATTTTATAGGCGGGAACTTAATGGTCCAAACTCTCTAAGTAGACTTACATTGATTCCTCTTTTAAAATTTCTATATGCCTTTTTAATCGCTCCAAATCCAACTCAAGGGTGCCGTTGTAAACACCTCTGATATACCCTTCTTTGTCTACGAGAATAAAGTTTTCGGTATGGATGAAGGTTTCAGGATCCTGCGTCTTTGTAAAATCCTCATCGGCGAAATAGCCATTTCTGGCCATATTGTAAATGGCCTCTTTGGAACCTGTGACCAAATTCCACTTCGAATCATCTACCCCATTTTCAATGGCATATTCTTTCAAGACAAGAACACTGTCATTCCAGGGCATAACAGAGTGGGACAATAACAATAGATCAGGATCACTTTTATAAGCCTCTTGAAGAAGGGCCATATTGGCCGTAAGTTTTGGACATATTCCGGGACAAATGGTAAAAAAGAAATTGGCTACATAATTTTTTCCTTTATAAGTCTCATTGGTAATCAGTTTCCCATTTTGATTAACGAAAGAAAAGGAGGGGATTCGATGTGACTTTGTGTCCCAGTCGGGAGTAAAATCCGCAGCATTAAAATAGGGGAGCTTTGTTTTTTTAGCTATGGGGGGTGGGATAGTACCTACTTCCTTTTTCCCGCAGCCGTAAGATATCATTGGTAATAGTAAAACCAGTATTCTTAATCTAATTGACATCGTTGTTTTGTATTTGTACCGGATCACATTTTTTCAACCCAATAAGGCCAAATCTTTCTCCATTTTTGACAACATAGTTGGCTTTGATTCGGCCGTCTTCTTGCCAGAGTTTCTGGCTTCCTTCTTCTTTTCCATCTAAATAATGAAAGTCCATAAACTTTTGGCCTGAAAAATACCACTCAGTTACTGACCCATTGTATTCTCCATGCCGGTTGAATTCATAGATAAACTTAAGCTGGCCATTTGGCCACCAACCTTGGTGTGTACCTACTTTATTTCCTTTGGAATATACTCTTGATGCTTCTATATTGCCGTCAGGGTACCATCGTGTTTCATCACCATTTTTCCGCCCTTGGGTGTAGTGAACTGCTGATCTTTTGTTGCCATTGTCATAGGCGCTGCTCAATACTCCGGTAAAAACCATTCCTTTATAATAAAGCATACCATTACTAAGATGTAATTGTGGGTCAGCAGCATCCACTTCCAGAGCTTCATTGTTATATTCACAAGAAACGGCTAGTATCAATAAGAAAACCGCGAGTGCCGGATAGAAATTAATTTTAGTCATTATTTTGTAATACTTCCAGGGGTTCCAAAAAAGCCATTCCCATTAAGATAGGGGTCTTCATTGTTGATATGGTAATGATAAATGCCTTCTGGAAAATCTACTGTCACTGAAAAATGGCCATGGTAGGCATCCAAATCTTCGTTGGTAATGACATGGTCATTTTCTACCGGACCATAAACAGGAAAGCCATCAGACAAAAGACCCAAAAATGCATCCTCACCAAATGTTGTCGTCAGATAGATCGGTTCAATATGGTAATGGTATTCCCCACGCATTTGTGGGTGGCCTGCCCACTGATCGAAAGAATTAATTTCAGTGGTTAGTGGTTGATCAGGTCCTGCATATTGATTATAGAAAACAACCCCATTTCTTGAAATACCTATGGCTCCAAGAGGAGTGGGCTGATGATAGCTTGCCTCTGATGGGTACAGAGGGATGGTTAAGACAATGTTTTGGCTTGCAATTGTATTTGGATTCTTCCTGTAGTCAGGATTATTGCCATTGTATTCACTATACAGCGCATTGTCTGAAGGCCAATATGGGCTTGTATGGTTGGGCAAATCCTGAGTAGTGAAAATTACCTTCTCTCCACTTATTTCAAATGAAAGTCCCGTTCCTTCAAATTTAGTTAAAATGGGACTGATGTCATAATCGTTTGATATTGGCTCAATTTCCAAATCCTCCATTTCATTGGAACAGGCAAGGAAAATACCAATAAACAATGATGGTATAACGATCAGATTATTTACAATTTTCTTTGAAGGACTCATGTCTGGAACTTATGATTGTTTGCTTAATTGGATTTTTTTGCCGGTACGATGTTCATCCTTTGTAAGGAATAGATTAATGCCAAAGCAAGGATTACTCCTAAAACCCAAATATTAAAACTTGAATTGAGGGTTTCTTTTTGGAACAGGCCTAAAAAAAGAGTGGCCTCTTGCTGTACAAGTTTATTGTCATCTACTTTTAGAATGGCCGAATGCTCATTTTCATTGTTTAGTATAAATTGGTCTTTTTCCAGCCCTTCTCCCAAAACCATAAACATACTTTGGTTCCGATTGATGGTTTTGAAACTAGTGTTGCTTACTTCTAGTGAGTTTATTTTTTCGGGAACTTCTGTCACCTGAAAAAACACATTGGTTTCATGGCCTAACTTTACTGTTCCTTTTTGGAGAAGTAGTTCATAATTCCCATTGAAACGAATGGAAATATTCTCTTTTAAATAATTAATAACCAAGTCTTTAAACTCGTCTGCCGAAGCAAATGAATTTTCTCCGTAATTTTGTATGATTACATATTCAAAGGAAGTTAATGGAGATCTTATTTGAAGGATCCAACTTTGATCTGATTTTTCAGCTAAAATTACGGTTGAAATGGCGGGTTGATGGGCTTGCGCTAAACTTGCCCAAGCAACCAATACAAGACTTACAATCCATCTTTTCATTTTTTTTCTATTTAGTTAACATATGCCCCCGCCAAACAATTAATGAAATTGTTGTTACCGGCAGCATCTACATGGTAATGGTACCCTCTAGTTTCATCATAGTGCCCTCTGCATTGGTCAAGATCTGATGGCTCTGATCCGTCCTCATTGAGTTGGGTGTGAATACTGTGTCCATCCATGGCATAGCCAATCATTGGGGCATGTCCATCCAATTGTGAGACTTCAGTACTTACCCCTGTGGCGGCATGATAATGGTAGCCCTGATGTACGTTGATATGTCCTCCTGCATCATCAAAAGGGGCTAATGTATAGGCTGAAAGTATGGCATCTGTTGGAGCAGCTCCTGAAAATTCAATACCGTTAAATGCGATTCCTCTGACAGTTGGTCCGGAAACACCTGTAGGGCCACCTCCCATTGCAAAATTACTTGCGTTACTTTGCTTAATGGGAGTAATTGGAATCACCCAGCTTTGGGCAAGATCAGTGATATAGGATGGCAAGCATTCCACACAGAAATTTTGATACTCGGCCCCCACATCAGGATTGGCAGCATTGATACAGTCTTCTTCAGTGTCTGTTATGTAAATGTCTCCATTTTCGTCATACATCATCCAGGTGTTGTCATTGTAAAATGAAGCGAGATTTTTGATAAATGCACCATCAACATCGTAAACTTGTCCACTTTCCAGCCAGATTCCTCCTGCCTCTTCACCATCTGAAATATTGCTTGGACACCAAGGACCCATTTGATGGTCGGAGGCTGTACTTGTGGTGGTGATTTGATAGCAATCCGTCACAGTACCATCCGATAATGTACAAGGAATGGTGCTTACAGTGGTTCCTTCAAGAAATAAACTCATGTCTACGTCTAGAACTATACCATCCTCATTCAAAATCAATTGATCTTGTTCTTCAGAATCACAGGAAGTGAAAACTATCCACATTCCTATTAAAAGGAAGACTATTCTTAAACCCATCATAATTGATCATTTAAAACTTTCAGCGATGATGGTATAGACGTAATAAAATTATTAATCCCTCGGTTTTGGGAAAAAGATATTTTTCAGGCCAAAAAATAAATAGGTTAAGAACTAGCTATCGGTTTTGGGTATGATAAGCCCATAGCTAATTAAAAGGTAAGAATTTCAATTGGCTAATTCTACAATTGATTAGTAATAAACGATCATTATTGAACACCAATGGTGGAATTCCTTTCTTTCTCTAAGGTTATGGTAGGTCGGTAATTGGCCATTTTTATTTTTTTGAAGTTTTAAAAACAATGTTTATAGTTAAGGTGCTGTAGGGAGGTTTTCTTCCTTGTAAATGGTGATACTTCGCTTTTCTTCTGTAATGGTTCCGTTTTGATCAGTAACGATGATAAGGAAATCATAAACTCCTTCCACAGCATCTTCAGGGATATCAAAGTGCTTGTGTACATTGGTATTTCTTACACCCTTGTATTCTTCCCAAGTTAATTCAAAGGCCCAGTAAGCGTCATAGCTTTCTTCGTCAATTGGGTTAATTTGTATTTGTACTTGTTCTATTAATTCTCCGGCTAGAATGTCTGCATTTAAATGAAAATCTTCACCAATCACCCCAATTTCATCGTTGTTAAGGCCAATCTCGAGGTTGTCTATGGTGGGGGAAGGCAAATTAGGTTCAGCATCTTCTTGACATGAACTTAAAATAAACATAAATGAAAGAACAAATAAAATTGGCTTGTTAATACTTTTCATGGATGTTGAATTGATTGGGTCGTAATGAAATAATCTAGAAAATAGTTTAGTGATCGTAGTATCAGAACAGGAGCGATAGCCTCTAATTTCTTGCAATCCTATTGCAAAGATATTTAAATTATACTATTGAAACAATGTTGCATGTTAGAATTGGTTTTTCATTGGAATATTTTTTTTAAAATCGAAATCTCTCTTGATAATGCAATATTATTGCATTAATTTTACGCAATTGTGTTGCATTAATTAACCAGTAAAAAATTATTGTTTATGAACAGACTTAGACAAACGCTACTATTATCCTTTATGGTTTTGACTTTATTTTCCTGTCAAGATGATGAGGACATTACCTTTGATCCTCCGGTTGTTTCCACATTTGAAATGGGTGAAGGGAGTACACATTCTACAGATCCAGTGGCCTATCGTGGAAAGGATTTGCATATGGAAGCTACCATTCTTGCTTATGCCAATGTAGAGTCTATTACAGTGAGTATTCATGCTCATGATCTGGAAGTAGGCGAAGGAGAAGTCGAGTGGGACTTTGAAGAAGTCTACACGGATGCTAAATATTTGGTGAAAAACCCTGAGTTCCATGAGCATATAGATATTCCTGCTACTGCACCGGCTGGAGAATACCATGTGGAATTGGTAATTACAGATGCTGCAGGGAACATTACTGAAATGGAGGGACATTTAGAAATAAGAGAATTGATTCATATCAGTGGATTTGAAATGGATGCCGAAGTGGTAAGGGGAGAAGATTTTCATGTAGAGTTTTTTATTGGAGCTGCCAATGGGATTCATACCATTACTGTTGACATTCATGCCCATGGGCTTACTGCTGGTGCAGGAGAGGTCCTCTGGGAAATGGAGGAAGTTTTTGAAGAAGGTTACCACGAGTTGACTGAGGTCGAATTTCATGAACACATAGATGTTCCTGCCAATATCACCGCAGGTGAATACCATGTGATGTTTATCATTGAAGATGAGGAGGGAAATGAAGTTGAATTTGATACACATATTGATGTGTTAAACGAATAAAATAAGGGTTGTATAATGATTGAAAAAGAGCCGGATTTATCCGGCTCTTTTTTTGTTTCCAGCTTAGGCTTATTAGGTATGGCGACAAAGAAGCTAATCTTTACAGTGAATGGTGAAGACTTAAGATAAACTGGTTTCTTTTGGACAAATTGGCTATTTGTCGCATGCCTCCAAGTTGAATTTTTAAACCATTCCTAATCAGGTAACCCAGGCCTGCATAGGTTCTATTCCTGTCAAATATTTCTACTAGCTGCTCATGGCCTATATTTTTTTCACCATTGAGAAAAATTTCATCGTAGAATGCCAAATAAAGGGCACCTTGTTCTAAATCGGTTTTATTTAGTGGGATATTTAGAAATAAAATATACCTAAACCTTGTTCTAAAGTCTTGCTCGGCGAGAAACCTTTGCTCATAGCGAAAACGATGGGTGGTATAGAAGCGGTTGCTTATTTTTGCCGGAAATAAAATCTCTTGATATATTCTATTTTCAACCTTCTTTGAATTGTCTATACCTCTTTGACCAAAAGTGATATTGGCATAGCCCAAGGTGAATTTCACATTTGAATGCTTAGGTTTATAGGTCGGCCCTGCTCGAAACAGCACTTGTTCCATATCATCTGTTTTATTCCAACTATGGTACTGAAGGTCTCCTTGAAAACCCCAAGGACCTTCATTAAAGGTGGTGTTGAAAAAGTACATGTACCAAGCGCCCACATGGTCACCGGAAGTCTGTGCTGCAGATTTGAAATTAAAAAGCAATGAAAAAACTACCAAAAATAATGCGCTTCTGCTTTTCATAATTAAAGCTGATTGGGATGAATCCGAACGTCTGATGTTATTCTGGGAGGGAGAAAACTACAAAATCACCTGATTCGGAGAGGCTTTCAATACATGTAAATTTAAACCGGAAATAAGAAATAGGCAATCTATTAGCTGCCGAAATTACTTCAATATCAGCCAATGCTTGAATTTCTTGTGATTATTAAATTCCTAACAAAACTTAATACACTACCGGAGTAAAATACATGTGTTTAATTTAAGCTCACCTTAATGTTTGAAAAACATCATATTGGATTGGCTATTAAAAATTATGGTGGAGGCTGAGCTGCAATTGATTTTTACTCCATTGGTCAGTTGATTGTCTCATACCTCCCAGTTGGATTTTTAAGTCATTATTGATCATGTAGCCAAGGGCCACATAAAACCTGTTGCGATCAAAAATTTCAACCGAGTTTCCGTTTCCTATACCCCTTTCCCCATTGATGAATATTTCATTATAAAGGGCCAAGTAAACTGTGTTTTTCTCCATTGCCGCTTTGTTCAAGGCGATATTTAAAAACAGATTGTACCGAAAGCGTGTTCTGAAATCTTGATTTTCCACAAAGCGCTGTTCATAGCGAAATCTGTGGGTGGCATAAAATCGTTTTCCAAACTGAGATGGAAACAGGGCTTCTTGATAAATTCTGCTTTCCCCGGAGGTGCTTTTGTCATCTCCATAAACTCCTGAGGTTATATTGGCATAGCCCAAGGTAAATTTGATATTTGCTTCCTTGGGTTGATAGGTCAATCCTCCCCGCAACAACAATTGCTCTAGGTCTCCCCCCTTGTTCCAATTACGGTATTGGATATCACCTTGAAAACCCCATTGACTATCTTTAAATGAGGTATTGAAAAAATACATGTACCAAGCCCCCGTTTTGTCTTGATCGATCTGGGCTTGTGCTGAAATGGGGATAAAAAGTACAAAAAGGAGTGGAAGGAGGGCTATTTTGTTTGTCATTTTGTAAAGTAAATTACAACTATGGGTTTTAACTTGGGCTAATGATTTTTTCTAGGCCAAAATTCGAGAACTTTCTTTGGATTAAAAGATAAAGATAGTTTAAAAAATTGACCTTCCAATGCTTTGAAGCATACTTGTGTCAAGATTTAAATGGCGCAACAAACCAATAAATACTGCTGAGAATTATATATGGCTGAGTAGATTAAGCGTAACTCCGTTTGGGTCTGTCACATAAAATCGCCTTACTCCCCAGTCTTCATCCCTGATTTTGTAGCTGATGTTTATTGCTAGTTCTTGGGCTTTTTTGTAGTAGTGATTAACATCTGCAACTTCTATGGATAGGAAGATAGCGGAATTGTCTAGGGGGCCTGAGTTTTTGTTTTCAAGAATGGAAATTTGTGCCGTGGGATTGTCTTTTGAGACAAAGGTCATTACCCAGCCCAAGTCCATGGCCAATTCCATGTCAAGAAATTCCCTGTAAAAGTGTTTGCTTTCTGCCATGTTGTTGGAATAAATATTGGGTACGATTCTTCGCATGGTATTTTCGTTTTTAATGGTTTGTGTTCAAAGGTAAAGAAAACTTGCCCAAGTGATTTTGTCAGCATTGTTGCCAAAAAAAAAGCAACACCACGCCAAAATCGTATCTTACTTTTTTCTGACCATTGACATACATCCATGACTTTGATTTTTTCAGATCCTACGGGAATATTGAATATAGGAGGAGTGTAAATTTGGGGTAGTACTAACAAGCAATAAATTTTAAAACTGTAAACTTTTTTCAGGACGAGTCATTGCGTTGTGCAAAGAGGAAATTATATCGCCCTGTCAGGGCTTGAAAAATCGCATGCTTTTTAACGATGGGCTTCACCCATCGCTGGTAGATCTTAGAATACAGGGGTTAGGATTTATTTGTGAATAATAGTATTGTTTTTCAATTTTGTTTTCGTTGTGATTTTGTCAGCATTGTTGCAAAAAAAAAGCAACAATACCGCCAAAATCAGGATGTGTATATTCCTATTTTCCGAGGGTTGGCACCCTCGGCTATTATAGTATCACCCTTTTAGGGTTTAAGATTTATTTTTAAATAATAGTATTGTTTTCGAAGTTTGTTTTCGGTAAGATTTTGTCAGCATTGTTGCAAAAAAAAAGC